>JAEEGL014184940.1_pt1 | contig 13566 bp, 6 predicted proteins | sample 9134231 | NCBI WGS metagenome assembly JAEEGL01 (sample SAMN16246548, study PRJNA631951) | gut metagenome | biome: gut microbiome; feature: rumen; material: fiber-attached | host: Bos | place: Iran: Karaj | collected 2018-10
TCAAGACCTAACTCTAAGAAGTTCTCCAGTTTCAGCGTCTTGTTGACGGGCATGGCACCGCCGAAGATGAAGCGGTCGTAGTGAGAATACGTGAGGTGAATCATGTCAGCCTCCATCACCTTCTCCATCACGAAGCGCTCGCGGAGCGTCTTGGTGTCGTAGTGTTTTACATCCTCCGGATGGCAGGCGGTCTGGAATTGTACGGTCTGTTGTGCAGAGACGGTCAGTAAATTGCCCATAAGCAATAATGTTAAAATTGATGTTTTCATATTGTTTTTATTTTTCGTTATTTCGATATTTCGAGGGGCGAGGGTTGCGATGGAATCGCAACGTACGAGAAAGGGGGCGAGGGTTGCGATGGAATCGCAACGTACAAGAAAGGGGCGTTACTTGGATTCCTTGGTTTCTTTCATGATGCGCATTTTGTTCCACACCACCATGCCGATGGTGATGATGGTCAGGACGCCGGCACCAATCCATTTCAGATATGCTACGCACTTGTAGATGACCCAGCCGAAGAGCGAGGAGGCGAAGTCGAGAGCACCGCCCTCGAAACCGGCGGGGATGTCGGCGGCCTTGTCACCGGTCTGTTCAAAGACGGTGTGGGCGGCCTGCGTGAAGGCGGGGGCCATGTCGGTTACGAAGTAGAGACCAATGGCGAGGGCGACGAGACCGATGATGAAGGTCTTGACGACGTTACCCTTAGTGAACGGTAGAACTACGGGGAACAGGTAGAACATGCCGGCCAGTGAGGCAAGGGGCAGGAACTGGTTGCCGGGCAGGATGACGGCGAGGCCGAGAGCCACGGGAATGAGCAGCAGGGAGACGACCAGCGTGGTGGGGTGACCGATAACCACGGCGGGCGACATGCCGATATAGACCTTCTTGCCGTTGAACTTACGCTTCACGACCTCCTGGGTCTTCTCGGCGATGGGCTTCAAGCCCTCGATGAACAAGGACGTGATACGGGGGATGAGTTCCATGACGGCACCCATGGTGACACCGAGGAAGAGGACCTTCTTGACGTCGAGCTGAGCCAGCACACCGATGAGGGCACCCACGATGACACCGAGCACGAGCGGTTCGCCCATGACACCGAACTTCTTCTTCATACCCTCAGCATCGATGTTCAGTCGGTTAAAGCCGGGAATCATGTCCAGCAGTTTGCCTATGACGAGGGCAAAGGGGACGAAGCTCTGGCAGAAGGGCTGGGGAATGGAAATGCCCTGCCATTCGGGGTAGTATTCCTGGAAGCGGTCGGCGGTGAGGTCGGCCATGACCAGCGTGACGATGTAACAGACGATGGCGGCAAAGTAACCCCAAAGCAGCGACTGGTCCATGACGAAATAGGCCACGGCACCGATGAAGGCAAAGTGCCAGTAGTTCCACAGGTCGATGTTGACGGTGCGCGTACAGCCCGTGATGAGCAGCAGGAAGTTAACACCCAGACAGATAGGGATGATGAGCGCGCCGACAGCGGTGTTATAGGCCACAGCGGCAGCGGCCGGCCAACCCATGTCGAAGACTTTCAGCTGCAGGTCGTAGATTTCGGAGATGGCCGATAACGGTCCGCCGAAGTTGGTGGTCAGCAGGGCGGTGACGATGCCGAGGCCTACGAAGCCGACACCTACGTAGAGGCCGCTTTTCAGGGAGCGTCCGAACTTCAGTCCGATGCAGAGTCCGATGATGGTAAAGAGGATGGGCATCATGACGGATGCACCCAGACTGATGATGTAACTAAATACTTGTTCCATTGTTTAAAAATACCGATATTTTGTTTGTTTTAGCGTAATTTCGCAGCAAGGGGGAAACATGTTCACCGATTTTCCCTGCAAAAGTACAAAAAAATCAGCGAAAAAAGAACTTTTCGCTGATTTTTTATTACTAAAACGTTTTCATTCTTAATGTCAATGGCAAAACCATCGACCACTGTCAGTCTTGGTAATAGACCTTCTTGACGCGGCTGCTCACACTGGTCAGCACCTCGTAGGGAATGGTGCCGAGAACGTCGCTGAGCACGGTGACCGGCAGGTGCTCGCCGAAGATTTCCACGCGGTCGCCCTCGTGGACGTCGGGGATATCGGTGACGTCAATCATGGCGACATCCATGCAGATGTTACCCACATAGGGAGCCTTCTGGCCATTTACCAGACAATAGCAGGCACCGCGACCCAAGCGGCGGTTCAGACCGTCGGCATAACCTATGGGAATGGCGGCAATGAGGCTGTCGCGGGTCAGCACGCCCTTGCGGCTGTAGCCCACCGTCTCGTCCTTGGGGACGCGGCGCAGCTGGAGGATGGTGGTCATCAGCGTGCTGACGGGCTGGAGATGCGCGGGAGAACCCGCCGGAGAAGCGGCGGGAGTAGTGGAAGCGGGGACCGCCGTGGATACGGCGGGCACTACGGCGGGAGTAGTGGAAGAGGGGACCGCCGCGGATACGGCGGGCACTACGGCGGGAGTAGTGGAAGAGGGGACCGCCGCGGATACGGCGGGAGTAGAGGAAGAGGGGACCCCCGCGGTTGCGGCGGGCACTACGGCAGCGGGGGTGCGGGGGTCGTAGCCGTAAAGGCCGAGACCGAGGCGGCACATGTCGAGCTGGCGCTCGGGGAAGTGCTCGATGGCGGCGCTGTTGTCCATGTGACGCAGTATCTTGTGCGAGAAGGCGGCCTGCAGCTTCCGGCTGGCCTTGTCGAAGCGGTCGAACTGCATGGCCGAGAAGCGGTCGAAGTCATCGCTGTCAGAACCAACGAAATGGCTGAAGACAGAACGCGGGATGATGGCGTTCTGGCTCTTCAGACGGCGGATGACCTCGTCGATGTCACGCTCGGGGTCGAAGCCCAGACGGTGCATGCCGGTGTCGAGCTTGATGTGAACGGGCCAGCCTGTGATGCCCTGGCGCTCGGCGGCAGCGATGAGGGCGTCCATGAGGCGGAAAGAATAGACCTCCGGTTCGAGGTCGTTGTCGAACATCGTCTTGAAGGCCGTCATCTCGGGGTTCATAATCATGATGTTCTGGGTGATGCCATTGCGACGCAGCGTGACGCCTTCGTCGGCCACGGCCACAGCGAGATAGTCAACGCGGTGCTCCTGAAGGGTCTTGGCAACCTCGACGGCGCCGGCACCGTAGGCATCGGCCTTTACCATGCAGACGAGCTTCGTCTCCGGCTTCAGAAAGGAGCGGTAGTAGTTGAGGTTGTTGACGACAGCGGTGAGGTTGACCTCAAGGATGGTCTCGTGAACTTTCTGTTCCAGGCGTTCCGTAATACGGTCGAAGCCAAAGGCACGGGCGCCCTTGACGAGGATGACGGTGTCGTGGAGGGAGCGGAAGAGGTCGCTGTTGAGGAAGTCGTCGGTGGTGGCGAAAAAGGATTTTTCGCTTACAAGGAAGGAGGCGGCATGGGCACTGATGCGGGGACCGATACCGATGAGGCTGTTGATGCCGCGGTTCACACAGAGGGTGTTAACGGCGGAATACAGAGCAGCGTCCGTCATGCCGCTCTGGAAGATATCGCTGAGGATGAGGGTGGTGGGAACGGGAGCGGGGGAAGAGGGGACCGCCGCGGATGCGGCGGGCACTACGGCTGAGGCATCAGTGACACGGCGGACCATAAAGTCGAGGGCGATATCGAGGGAATTGATGTCGCTGTTGTAGGTGTCGTTGATGATGGTGCAGCCATGCTGGCCCTCCTTAACCTCCAGACGCATGGCCACGGGTTCCAGCTGTAGCATGCGGGTGGCAAGTTGTTCGGGGGGGACGCCTAAATAAAGGGCGGCAGCGGCGCAGGCGAAAGAGCACTGCAGGGAGGCCTCGTCGAAGAACGGGAGCTGGTAGCTGCCACGCGTACCTTTATATATATAGGAGACGGTGGTGCGAGCGGGGAGCGCAGGAGAACCCGCCGGAGAAACGGCGGGAGTAGTGGAGGGGGAAACGGGGACCGCCAGGGAACCCGCCGGAGAAGCGGCGGGAGTAGTGGAGGGGGGAGCGGGCACTGCGGCTGCTTTCTCGATGAAGAGGGGTGCGGAGATGTTTTCGCGGCTCCAGCCAATTTTCTCACCCTTAAAACTGGAGCGGCGGATGCAGCGGGAGACGACATCGTCGTCGGAGTTGTAGATCATGACCTTGGCATCGTTGAACAACAGCAGTTTCTCCATGCATTTCTCTTCCAAGGAACGGAAGTTCTCCTGATGGGCAGCTCCCAAGGAGGTAAGAATGCCGATGGTGGGTTGTATGATGTCGCGCAGGTTTTCCATCTCGCCGGGCTGACTAATGCCCGCCTCGAAGAGGGCCACCTGCGTCTGTTCGGTGAGCAGCCAGACAGATAGGGGAACGCCGATTTGCGAGTTGAAGCTCTTTGGGGAACGGGTGACGGTCAGCTGCGGGGAGAGCAACTGGGTGAGCCACTCCTTCACCATCGTCTTGCCGTTGGAGCCCGTAATGCCGACTACGGGGCAGTTGAACTCGTCGCGGTGACGCTCAGCGAGCCGCTGGAGAGCAGCGAGCGGCGATGGAACGACGAGGAAATTGGCATCTGGGTAAAGGACAAGCGGGGAGCCCGCCGGAGAAGCGGCGGGAGTAGTGGAGGGGGAAGCGGGGACCGCCGCGGATACGGCGGGCACTGCGGCAGAGGGGGAAGCAGGGGAAGCGGGGACCGCCGCGGATACGGCGGGCACTGCGACAGAGGGGGAAACGGAGGCGGGGGGAAAGGTGGTTACGACGAAGTTGCGAACACCGCGGCGGTAGAGGTCGGCGATGTAGCGGTGGCCGTCGTTGCGTTCGGACTTCAGGGCAAAAAACAGCGTTTCCTCGGGGAAACAAAGAGAGCGGCTGTCTGTCAGCAGCCAACGTATCTGGGCATCGGCAGTACCGATGCGGCGTGCTCCAATGAGCGTTGTGATTTTCTCTATTGTGTAATTCATCGATATAAGTACGATTTACTATTTAAAGTGCAAAATTACTGTATTTTTTTCGTAATTCCTCTACTTTTAACATAGTTTTATCCATCAGTGTGCGGTATTCCTCGGAATCGGCATTGAAGGGCTTGTGGGCCAGTAGCTGTTTCAGGGGGCGCCACTCGTCGAGGAATGTCTTTGCTGCGTCGGAGAACAGGGTATCGACGAGGCGTTCCCAGAGGTATTCGACGGCTTGCTGGGAGGGGTGTAGCATGTCGGGGGCGTAGAAGCGATAGTCGCGGAGCTCGTCCATCATGATTTCGTAAGCGGGGAAATAATAAGGGGGGGGAACGGGGGAAGAGGGGACCGCCGCGGATGCGGCGGGCACTGCGGCAGAGGGGGGAACGGGGACCGCCGCGGATGCGGCGGGCCGCTGTAAGCGGTCGATGGCGAGGAGGAGGGTGGCTTTGGAGAGCTGGCTCTCGTGGTAGCCGTATTTGCGGTAGCGGATGGGGCTGACGGTAAGAACAATACGGACGTCGGGATTCCACTGGCGGAGGATGTCAACGGTCTGCGACAGGTAGGCGGCGCACTCATCGACGGAGAGTATTTCTTCCGTGAAGAGCGACTGCGGGCGCTTCTCGCAGTTATCAACGATGGCACCGGTTTCCTTCAAGCGGTAGATATGGTTGGTACCGAGGGTGAGGAAGACCAAGGAAGCGGGGAGCGCCGGAGAGCCCGCCGGAGAAGCGGCGGGAGTTGTGGCGGGGGGGACAGGGACCGCCAGGGAACCCGCAGGAGAAACGGCGGGAGTAGTGGAGGGGGGAACAGGGACCGCCAGGGAACCCGCCGGAGAAACGGCGGGAGTAGTGGATGGGGAAACAGGGACCGCCGCGGATGCGGAGGGCACTGCGGTGGCGGGGGAAAGAGGAAGATCACGCTGCGAGAGGCGCTCGATGGTATGCAACACCGAGGCGGGGTTGTACATGGTACCGTAGGGATTGACGGTGACGGGGAACCCCTCTTCTCGGAAGCGCTGGCCGATGTTGTCAGCAAAGCAGGAGCCTACGAAGAGCAACGGTTCGCAGGGCTGAATCTTGAAGGGGGGCTGCGGAATATCAACAGGCGTTCGGAAATCCATAATGAAGGTACAAAGTGATGACGAGGGTTCGGGATGACAGGGAGGCGGCGATAACAGGAAAGGGCGATGACGAGTTATCAGCTACGCGATACTTGCAGACCGGTGGAGGAGAGACGCATATCAACGAAGCGGGCATTGGCATTAGGCTGACTAGCGGTGAGGAGCTGGCGGATGCGTGTTGCCGCCTCGGGGTCTTTGGCAACCATGTAGAGATAGCCGCCCCCACCCGCACCGGGGAGTTTGTAGCCTAAACAGAGGTCATCAACGAGCGACGTGATGCGCTGTACACTCTCGGGATTGGTGCCACTGTCGATGAGCTGATTCTGTTGCCATGTGCGACGCACCAACTGGCCGTAGGTCTCGAAGTCGTTGCGCTGGATAGCCTCGTACATATCGATGGCGTGGAGTTTCATCTCACGGAGCTGGCGCAGTTCGCCACCGTGGTTCAGGAACATGCGGCGCACGATTTCTGCCAGGATGGTCTTGGCAGTTCGTGTGATGCCGGTATAATACAGCAGATGGCAAGGAGCATATTCCGGCTGAGTGAAGAGCGCGTCGGGCAACCAACGAACCCGCGGGTTCTGGTCAAAGCCCCGCTGGGTGTCCAACAGTTTCACACCGCCCAGCACACCGCCGAACTGGTCTTGCCAACCGCCACCGGTGGTGAGGAGCTGTTCCAGCACCAGTGTACGCCGTCCTATCTCGTTTTTGTCCCATGCCAGTGAGCAGAAGTCGCTGACCGCTCCGAGAACGGTAGCTGCCAGGATGCTGCTGGTGCCCAGTCCACTGCCCGCCGGCACGGCTGAGAGCAGGGTGAGTTCGATGCCTGCGCCGAAGGTCTCCAGTTGAGCACGCAGTGAGGGGAATGAATCCTGCGAGAATGTTGGCAGGAAGCCTGCAAGGGCCAGTGCTGCTTTGGGGATGGAGAATGGCGAGCCAACCTTATTATATTCCGCCAGTTGTTCGTAGGTCTCTATGACTTCTATGGCGCCGAGGTCGATGCTGCGGAGTACGATGTGTGGTTCCCGACAGGGCTTGACATACGTCTGCAGGGGTGGCTGACCATTCAGTTCGATAGCAATGTTGACAACGTTGCCGCCCTCCATCATGCAGTAGGGCGGTGTGTCAGTCCATCCGCCAGCCAGGTCGATGCGCACTGGTGAGCGCCCCCAGACGATTTGGTCCTGATAGACCGAGAGACGGGGGGAGGAAGCGATGGAATCGCTTCGTACAAGGGAAGGGGCGGGAGCGGGGGAAGAGGGGACCGTCGTTGAAACGGCGGGCACCGCGGCAGGGGAAAACGTGGATACGGGAGAACCCGCCGGAAATGCGGCGGGAGCGGACAACGTGGAGAGGACGCCCTCACGGAGCAGGGCGAAAGCCTGCTGGCTATCGCCACGGAACATGGAATCGTGGATGCGCGTCATGAGCGGTGCATCAGCGGGCAGCGGTTCGGGCATGGGCAGTTGCATGCTGCTGAACTCTTCGGCAGCATGGTGAAGGTCTAACTGGTAGAACACGCTGTGTTGCCAGTTGCGGGCTAACGACTGCCAGTTGGCAGCGCGGAAGGAACGCCGTTGGGCAACCAACCGGCGCAGGTTGGCCTGATTAGAGATGTCCTCGGCAGACAGGAAGGAGGTGGCGTTGCAGGTGATTGCATCTATGGATGTTATAGAAGGAAGAGCGTCCACTACGGGAAACTGTTTTTTCTGCTGCTCAGAGCCTGCAAAGCGATCATCGATATGGTAGGGACGGATGCAATACTGGCTGTCACCGATAGGAATGATGTCAAGGCACTGCCCCGGTTGCAGGGTGAGGTGCCAGTCGTTCTCCGGCACGCCAGTGATGATGTTGTCGCTGGTCAGCGTCCAATGGGGACCGATGAAGCTGTTCTCTATCCAGATGTTCTTGTTGTCTTCCGTGAAGTGATAATGCGTGATGCCGTTCTGCGTGAAGATGGACGGATGCGGCTTGCGGTCGTGGTGCATGATGTCGCGCTGGTCGTTGACGATGTTCTGGATGGCAACCGTGGAGGAAATCATCTCACGGCTGGTGCCGAAATGGTAGAACTCACCATCTGGCAGGGGGACGATGGCTACGGAAAGAGCGCTCAGTTCTGGGTCATCGATGGTGGGGTGCGTGCCAAGGGCACAGCCGAATTCGGAGTAGAGGTCGTACTCTTTGAGGGAGGTCTCGGCGGCTGAACCGCCGGGCACTGTGCTGCGCTGCATGAGCAGACGTACGGCACGATCGCTGAGCAGCCAGATGCCGATGTCGGTAAGGTAGTAGTGGTTGCCGAGCAGTTCGGAGAGTTGTTCGACCGAGGGCTTCTGCAGCATGCACTTCAGGACGTTCGGCGTGCGGCGGTCGCTGACAAAGACGCCGTGGTTCTTGGCGATGGAGGCATCCAGCCACAGGCCATAGCACACCACGTCGGCATCGGGGATGGTGCCCAGCCGTCCGGCAGCACGGATATAGACATCACCGCTGACAATCATCGTGTTGAGACGGGGCGGTGCCTGTTCCATCATCCGTTCGTAGAGCGGCAGTTGCAGGTCGAGCAATGTCTGCGACAGACGCTGGCCTCGTTCCCAGCGGAATACGGGGATGGGGGTCAGAATTTTGCCGCTTGGGGCATAGGCGGGGAGCCGGCGGCTCTGGCCGCCGGCATGGAGAATGATGCGGCGGTCGGAGGAAAGCCAGTCGGAAAACGACTGGCAGCGGGAAGCGGAGACGGGGACCGCCGCGGATGCGGCGGGCACCACGGCTGCGGGGGCGGGGGAAGAGGGGACCGCCGCGGATGCGGCGGGCACTACGGCTGTGGGGGCGGGACAAGCGTGCTGCCAGGCTTGCAGGAGGAGCCACGTCGTGCCACCTCCTGAACCGAGGCGATGGCCAGCAGGGTCGCTGGTACAAAAGAAGGCGTCGCGAGACTGTGCTGTGACGTCATGGAATGCGTCCACCAAATTGGGGGGCAAAGATAGTAGTTTTTTCATACTTCACACGGCGGGTTGTTCCTTACTTCACACGGCGGGTTGTTCCTTACTTCACACGGCAGGTTGTTCCTTACTTCACACGGCGGGTTGTTCCTTACGACGTCGATAGGTCATCCATAGGAAAAAGAGGAACAGCAGTAGCAAGATGACTGTAGCCGTATAGGCAATGGTCTCCGTGACCTTGATACTCTTGGGGAAGAAGCTGAGCACCACCTCATGACTGCCCGGTTTCACCTGCAGGGCACGCAGTACGTAGTCAACACGGCCTAACGGTTGTTCGACACCATCAACGGTAGCTGTCCATCCTGGATAGTATATCTCAGAGAACACCACTACTCCACCCTTTCCAGACTCTACGCTATAGGTCAGCTGGTTGGGTTCGTACGCCTTGATACGTACCACGCTGAGGGTATCCTGTTGCTGGCTGCTGCCCAGCACGTCGCGGAACTGTTTATCGGCAACGGCCTCATGGCGCAACGGAATACGACCCAGGCCGTCCAGCTCATCGTTGGCATTATCCACATAGTTCACACGGTCCACGAACCATGCATTACCATAGGTATAGGGGTTCTCGACGGGCACCGTCTGACCGCTCTGCAGCGGCAGGATGAAATACTTGGTGTTGAGCATGTTCAGCACCGGATAGATGGAGTCACCATTGACCTGCGTCATGTCACCGGCAGCATGGGCGATGGCAGAATAGAGCTGGTGCATCTCGGGCTGGATATGGGCATCGATGAGTTCTTGGTAACGACGCAGTTTGGCGGCATGGTAGCCACCAATGCTCTTCAGGTAGAATGAGGTCTCGTTCTCGTTGAAGGTGGACGTGGCCAAGTTGAGGGTACGGAAGTCGAGCGTAGTATCCTGTAGGATGCGGTCGATAGCCTCTGACTTCTGTATCGGCTGTTCACGAACCGTCTGTGATACGAACATGCTGTCATTCAGGTAGCGCTTGTTGACCTGCCACATGTCGAACAGGCAAAGCACCAGCAACACACCTACCATGACTTCGGCCCGCACCTTACGGTAGCGATATGCCAACAGACAGGCCGTGCCAACAACGATAATCCAGAAGGAACGCCAGGCATCAGCGGTGAACATGGCCACACGCATCTCCGTCAAGTTGGTGAGCAGCGGAGCCAACTGATCGGCAGGAATCTGACTCATGGCCTGCATCTCGCTGAGACTCACGAAATCAGAGAAGAACACCTTAGGCATGAGTGCAAATAGCAGACAGACGCCACCCGTCAATGCGAAGGCAATGATCAGTGAGGTGTTCAGCGAGAAGAATTTCTTGCCGCCAGCCTGTTGTTCACCACTTACTTCTATGAATTTCTTCAGTGCCAGCATAGCCAACAGCGGTATGGTAAATTCGGCGATGACAAGGATGGAAGCCACCGTACGGAACTTGGCATACATGGGTATGTAGTCCAGGAAGAAGTCGGTAAACGGCATGAAGTTACGTCCCCAGGAGAGTAACACCGACAAGATGGTGACAACGAGCAGTGCCCATTTCATCGGGCCCTTGACAATGAACAGGCCCAAGATGAACAGCATCAGTACGAAAGCACCGACATAGACCGGTCCTGCCGTCATGGGCTGGTTGCCCCAGTACTGTCCCAGTTGCTGATAGATGCCGACATAGCGATTGTCGGCCTTCGCCATCGCCGTCTTGTTCTGCGACAGGGGGACCGAAGCACCGCCCTTGGTATTGGGCACCAACAAGGTCCATGTCTCGTCAATGCCGTAGCTCCATTGGGTGATGTAGTCACGGTCCAGTCCCGACGAGGTCTGGTTGGCAGCATTCTTCTTAACCAGTTCGCTCTTGCCGCGCATGGTTTCCTGACTGTACTGCCAAGTATGATACAAGTTAGAGAGGTTGATACATACGCTGATGACCGCTGCGGCGGCACATACGCCGAGGGCTTTCAGCAGATGTACATACTGACGCTTACGCAAGGCATCAATGCAGAATGCTATCACCATGGCCAGAATGATGAAGAGGTAGTAGTAGGTCATCTGCACATGGTTAGCGCTGACCTCCAAGGCTCCGAAGAATGCCGTGACCATCAGTGCCGCCAGATAGCGTTGTCGGAACGCCAGCACAATACCACCGATCAATGGCGGCAGATAGGCCAGGGCGATGACTTTCCAGATATGTCCGGCAGCAATGATGATGAAGAAATAGCTGGAGAATGCCCAAACAACTGCACCCAGCATGGCCAGATACTGACGGAAGTCGAAGGCACGAAGCAGGATATAGAAGCCTAACAGGTAGGCAAAGACATACCACACATTCTCAGGGAGCCAGAGATGATAGACGTTCTCTGCCTTTGCCAGCGGTCGTGTACTTTTGTATGACGGTGCCGTCTGATAGGTGGGCATACCACTGAATATCGCGTTGCTCCAACGGGTGTATTGCCCAGTACGGTGATAATACTGGGAAGCCTCTTCACCTGCTCCGCGGCCTGCCGAGGAGTCGTGGCGATAGAGGATGCGTCCCTCTATGTCGGCAGGGAAAAAATAGGCGAACGAAATTACTGCAAACAACAGGATGGCCAACACGTCCGGCAGCCACTGCTTCAAACTTTTCATACCCATATCCTAGTTTTTTGTTTGCAAAGGTACGAAATTTTTCGTTATTCGCTATTCTCTTTCCATTTTTTTTCTTACCTTTGTGGCAAAAATAGTGAATGACATGAAGATAGGAATCATTGTAGCAATGGATAAGGAGCTGAGACAGTTACGTCAACTGTTCAGCAGTGATGACGTGCGTGTCGAGAAGTGCGGCATCGGTAAGGTGAATGCAGCCCTTGGTGCACAGCGCATGATTAACGAGTTCCGTCCTGACTGCATCATCAGCAGCGGATGTGCCGGCGGCAATGGCGATGACATCAATGTGCAGGACGTGGTAGTCAGTTCAGAATTGTGCTATCACGACGTGTACTGCGGTACGGCCATTGACAACACTACACAATTTGGTCAGGTGCAGGGATTGCCAGTCCGATTCCAAGCAGACGAGAAGATGCTGCGCGTTGCGCAACAAATGAAAAATGAAAATGGTTTCCAGATTCATTCCGGACTCATTGTCACTGGCGACTGGTTCGTGGATTCCAAGGAAAAGATGCGCAGCATCATAGCCAACTTCCCTGATGCCAAGGCCGTTGACATGGAGTCATGTGCCATCGCACAGACATGCTACCTGAACCACGTACCGTTCATCTCATTCCGCGTCATCAGCGACATTCCCCTGCGTGATACCGATGCTTCACAGTACCACGATTTCTGGAACACCATCGCTGACCATTCCTTCCAAGTCACCAAGACCTTCGTGGAACGATTGTAATAAGCGGAAGCTATACGCGCGAACCTTATTATATATAGGGAGACAGAAACAGAGCTGGCCGATGGGCCAGCTCTGTACATATTCAGGGAAAGAGTAGAATTATTCCTTGGCAGCTTCCTTCTTGGCAGCAGCCTTTTTCGGAGCAGCCGGTTTCTTCGGAGCAGCAGCCTTCTTGGGCTTTTCATCCTTCTTCGGCTCCAGCTTTTCGAGACGCGCCTTCAGGCGAGTACTCTCCTTGTCCTTCATCTCAACCTCGTCACCCTGGTTACGGATGGTGGTGAGCAATGCGTTCAACTCGTCGTTCTCGATTTCGGGCGGATAGAGGGCATTGACCCTGTTGATGAAGTCGCCGAGGATGTTCATGTAGTTGGTGAAAGCATCGAACGGTCCACTGTAGATGCCACGGTCCAATCCTACGTTCGAGGCCTTGGTGGTCATGAAGCGGAAGTTGTTGCTGGCCTGCAGGTAGTCCCAGTCCTGGTTGATGCGCGGGTCGTCGGCAATGCGCAGACGGTCAGCCACTGAGTACAGTTTCTGGAAGGCCTCACGCTGCATGGCGTTACCCAGCCAGCAGGAGCAGTCGCGCTCCTCGTCCACCCACGACAATGTGTCGGGCACGTCAATCTGACCAACGCTCTTCACCTTCATGCAGATCTCTGTCGGTGTCGAGAAGGTGATGCCCTTCTCCTTAGCGCAGCCAGGCAGAGCCTTCAGGAATTCGAGGATGTTTGATGACAGCGGCTGAGCGATACCCAGTGCCGACAGTTCCATGAAGATATTGATAATCTGTTCCTCTTCCGGCAGACGGGCGATGCGGTCGATGTAGTTGTCGGCAAACAGAGGATAGCCTTCCCAGTCAGGATTGTTGAAGCGCAGAGAAATATCGTCTGACAGTTCTACATCGCGGAGCAACAGTTTCAGGTTGGGGGCTATGTTACAGTTATAGACATAGTGCGGTGACTTCCAGCCGAGCACGTGCTTGGCACCCTCGGTAAGCATGCCCTTGAAGCCCATGGCAGCAATCTGTCCGCCAATGTCATCACTGTAGATGAGCGACGAGTTTCGGGCGACAGTCGGTTTCTTGCCGAACAATTCCTCAATCTTTGCCATCTGCTTCTTCACGTCAAGGGCGAAGGTTTCCTCATTGGCCAACGACGACAGACCGTGGCTGTAAGGCTCTGCGAGGAACTCCA
>JAEEGL016423229.1_pt1 | contig 13566 bp, 11 predicted proteins | sample 9134231 | NCBI WGS metagenome assembly JAEEGL01 (sample SAMN16246548, study PRJNA631951) | gut metagenome | biome: gut microbiome; feature: rumen; material: fiber-attached | host: Bos | place: Iran: Karaj | collected 2018-10
ACCGCTTTTTTTGTTGAAATTTCATTATCATATAGTAGTTCTGTTATATGGGTAGTTAATAGTTGACGCAGTTCTTTTAAACAGTATTCTTTAACGTCGTCACGGCTCATCTGCTCACGTTTTTCTTCTGAAAGGTCTTTCTCGTAAGCAGGTATAGGTATTTGCGCAAGGGTTTTCAGCAAAGGAGAACCATCGTCTTTTCTTTCTATATAGACGAATTTGACGGAATAAGCCCCAATGTCTATTGCAACAAAGGGTTCATGTTTATTTTCAGTTGTTGAAGAATCTGCCATGCTATCTATATTATAATATTTCGTATTTTTTATTGCCATATTTTAGATTATTTTTATTTTGGTTAGCTTTTTTTCACTACTTTGATGTATCATCTTATTATGAATTACTTACCTCTTATCACCTGCCATCCACCACTAATTACCCATAATCTATGAACATTTACATTATTATTCCTTGCTACAATGAAGAAGGTAGTATCAAAGAAGTTTTAGAAGATATTAAAAAAACTTCTGAAATTTCTGATGATACTTGGCAGTCTGTTGTTGTTAATGATTGTTCTACAGACAATACCCGGATTGTGGCTGAAAAAATACCAAATACTAAAGTATTAAATCTTCCAGTAAATCTTGGGGTAGGGGGGGCGGTTCAAACAGGTTTCATTTTCTGTAGTCAGAAAAAAGCTGATTATGTTGTTAAGTTAGATGGCGATGGACAGCATAATCCTTCAGAAATTGAATTATTATTAAAACCTCTGGTAGATGATAAAGCAGATATTGTAATTGGTTCAAGATTTTTAGACAAAGGAGAAGGATATAAATCTTCTTTTTTCAGACGTATGGGAATAAGAATGCTTGAGTTTGTCTGTAAACTTCTAACTGGAAAAAGAGTCTCTGATCCTACTTCTGGTTTTAGAGCTTATAATACAAAAGCTATAGATTTTATGACAGAAAATTACCCTAGTTTTGACTACCCGGAACCAGAAGAAATTGTATTGGCGGCCAAGCATAATTTAAGACTGGTTGAAGTTTCCGTATGTATGAGAGAGAGAAAAACAGGCAAATCAAGTATATCATTCTATGGCTCTTTTTATTATATGATTAAGGTTATTCTTTCAATGCTTTTTATCAAACTTAGAAAGTAAAACCTATTTCTAATCTTTATTTTTTGTCTTTCTTTGTTTATAATAGTCTAAGCTCTAAACTCTTGTAACATATAACTTATATCTTGTATCTTATATCTTAAATCTTATATCTAAAAAATGCAGACAATACAAATAATATCAATAATCGGAAGTCTATTATTTCTTATAACAATAATAGAATTAATAAGAAGAAAACTTCTTAAAGAAGCTTACGCCATAATATGGTTGGTGTTCGGCTGTCTTTTTCTATTTTTCTCCTGTTGGAGAAAAGCTCTGGATTATTTTGCTTTAGCTATTGATATTGTTTATCCTCCAGCAATGCTTTTTTTGCTGTTGATTATTGCTATTACCCTTGTTTTGATACAATTTTCTGTAGTAATCAGCAGACAAAGTGACCAGATAAAGACCTTGACTCAGGAATTAGCTATTTTAAAGCAGAAAAAAGAAGATGAAAACGACAGTAAATAATAGTTACCTTTATGCTTTTTATAAATCTGGTTATTTTATTCCTTTTTTGCTCTTTTCTATACTAAGCTTAGCCAATAACTGTTTATTTTTTCTAAAAAACTTTGTTGAATATGATTGGCGCTATTTTTATGCGTTATGGGGTGGTTTCAGTCATGATCTTTTCTTTTTTAGTCTTACAACTTTGATTCTAGCTTTAATTTGCAAATCGTTGCCTAAACTTAAAGTATTTTCTTTACTAGTTTTATATTTACTATTATGTTTGCCTATTTTTGATTACTTCTATTTTAAAGCTACTTTAGAGCGATTTAATTGGGTGGTTCTTCAATTTATTAATTACCACTCTGCAAGAGGTTATATTGGCAACATGGGAACTGGTTTCTTGTGGCTGATGGGTATTTGGGTATTATTTATAGTTTGTTTTTGGTCGAGCTGCAAGAAAGATAAATTTGCAGAACCCTATTCTATAAAGTTTATTGGGGCTATAGTTATCTTTTTCTTTTTTGCTAGTTTGTTTACTGATAAAATAGTTTTCTCTATTAAAACTTTTTCTAAGGATAGAGATACAGAAGTAGTTTTTACCGGTCATATGAAGACAGTTGAGGGTAAAAATAGAATATTAGAAAACCTTTCTAGTGGAGCTATCTCAGGTTTTGCTCCTAAGAAAATGATTAATAGAGAAAAAGATTTGTTTGAAGAATATACAGATAAAGAGAAAAAGTTATTAGAAACAAATGGAGTTTTACCTGTTCACATAACAAATAATAAAAACGCGGTCTTTAATAAGGTAATAATGATTGTTCTAGAATCCTTTGCATTAGAATATATTCATGCTATTAACCCTGATATACCAAAAGAAGCTTCACCTTATTTCGATTATCTTATTAACAATTACCCTCATTTAAATAATTTTTATACTTCTGATTTTCCTAGTCTTCAAGGTTTTAATGCTATTCTAAGTAGTAAAATTCCTTTTGATGAAAACAGACATACAAAACAAACTTACAATCTAGCTTCTTTGATAGAAGCAAAATATCCAGATACAACCTGGTTTTTGAGAGGTTCTAGTAAGGTATATGGAAACGAAGAAGTAACAGTAAAAAAAGTTTTTGGATTTTCTCATTTAATTGGGTATGAAGATTTATTAAACAATAATCAAGGGCATATACGGCTAGTTTGGGGATATAATGACAATGTCTTATATAAAGAGGCTTTTAGAACTTTATTAAAAGAAAAAAACAATAAATATTTTATGGTTATTAAACTTTTAAATCAGCATCAGCCAGTTCTTTTTGATATTAAAAATTCAGTAGATTATCCTAAAGAAGTGGGTAATCATTCAAATGACATAATCAAAATTATTTATGATGCTGATAAACAGTTAAAAAGTTTTATAGATCGCTGTGAACAAAGTAATATCATAGATAATAAAACACTTGTTGTTATTACCGCAGACCATTATCCTCCCTTGGGCTATGGTCATACTGAACTTATTAAGGCTGATTACCATTTTCAGCTTGGCAAACTTCCTTTAATATTTTATACAAATAATAAAGAAGTTTTTAAAAACTTAGACAAAAATATGCTTTGCTGTCAGTTAGATATTGCTCCTACTCTATGTGAACTCTTAGGCTTTGATATTCCTAAAGAATACATGGGGCAGAGCCTGTTGTCTGAAAACTTTAAACCACGAAGTATAGGTATACTTAATAACGAACGGGTCTTCTTTCAATCTGAAAATCTGAATTTTTCAGAAAGTTTAATTAAACCAGCTACAGAAACTGTAGTAATCCGAAAATGGATAAACAATCTTTTGGCGAATTAAGAGATTTCTAACACTTAGAATACTTCTAACTCTTTCAACTCTTCTAACCCTTCTAACCCTGATCGTCTGACATCATTGTTCAACAACTTCTAATTGCTTTGATAAATCCACTCTTTTCCCTTCTACTACATCACTATCTGTGACAACAAGTTTTGCTAATTTCCTTTTACCGTCTTTCTCTATAGAAACTTTATAGAATGGGTCTGTGACAATATTCCCACAATTATAATCATTACTGTATGGCAGAATAAATTGACAAAACCCTTTTTGGTCGGTTGTTTTGTTAACTTTGTAAATAAAAGGCATATTATCTAATTTAAATTCTATTGATAAAGATATTTTAGAATTTGGTTGCGAATCAAAATCTATTTTTGCTCCTTCTACAGTTTCAAACATGATATATTTAGAGATTGTTTTCCCGTCATTCTTATTGGCGAAAACTATTCTAAAATGCTCTGTTGTAGTAAATCCTCCGAGTGGTGTTAATCCAAGGTGGTCGGTTAACCAGAAATAAAAATAATCAAAATCATCTCTAGGGGTTAGTTCTCTATAATATAATTTGTATTCAGGGGTTTCTGGCATATTTTTGAACATTGCCCAATAATTCTTTATTTGCTTGCTAATATCAGAAGAAGGGTTTAATACTATGTATCTACTTTTATATTTTTGGCAAAGATTATAACTATCCTTTTCGTTTTCACTAGAAAAAATATCTGCCATTGTTTTGTAACCCCATAATGAGTTGCTGACACAAACTGGTCGTTTCGTATAAAATGAAATTTTATTCCCTTGATCCCAATAGGCTAAGATTCCATATTCAGGTTTTTCATCATCAGAATATCCTGAAGTGATTGGAGTTTCTTCTTTTATCCAGGAATAAAGTTCAATTTCTTCTCTAAATAATTTATTAGGAGTTGATACGACAGAGTAATTTATTGTAGCTGATACTATTATGATTGGCAAAATGCCTATGATTATCTTGTATTTTTTTATATGATTGATTCTTAATGACTTTTTAAAAAGATACCATAAATTGTAGGAAATAAAACCTATAAATAATCCATAACCACTACTTAACCATCTAATATATCTAATTTGATAAAATAAAGCTAGGGAAAATAAAATCATAATCCAATGCAATAAGTAATGTAACTCCTTTTTTTCTAATATATCTAATAATACAAAATAACAAATTGGGAATAAAAGAAATAAAGGGGTAAATAGTATAATAGAATCATTTATTGTACCTTTAAATATATCGTAAAAATCAAACCCTAATCTTAGTTCACCTATAGTGGAATGTACCGGATCGTTCTTAAAAAGTATACCTGTTGCTTGGGAAATAGTATTATAGAAAAAAAATAGAATAAAAAGAGCAAATATACCGATTAACAAAAGGCCTAGTTTTTTAGGATTTTTATATCTTGATATTTTATTTAATGAGGCAATAAAAAAAGAACCTAACAAAACTAAGATTCCTTGAGTATAAGAATATCGGGCTACATTTACTTCTATAAAGTATCTTAATGTGTCTTCGGTTCTTGGCACGAAAATTAGTGCTACAATGCTCCCTACAAGCATTGTTATAGACGTGTAAGATAAATAAGATTTACATTCTTTTGGATTATAGAACCACAATATTAATCCATAAATACAAGCAAAAAAATAAAAGAAAGGAGTTCCTGTCCATGTGGATATAAACAGGGCTGTTATTGCTGCTCCAGCATAAACATAACCATGTTTCTCTGTTTTTATATAAAAAGCTCCAAAGATTATCCATGTCCAAATGAAAAAGCTAATAATATAGTCATAATCTAATTTTAAGAAACCTGCTGTCATTCCAAATGAAAAGCCTGGTAGCATACCTAATGCACAAAACAGTGTTAAGATTTTGTTATTGCTTAGTTTATAAATAGCTAATAACAATAAAACAGAAGTTAACCAAGGTATTATAATAGGTAACATTCCTGCAAAATAAATTGGGTCAGCAGACAAATTTGGAAATAAATAAAAAACAAGATTTACAAAACAAAAAAGTAACCACATATAAAATGGAGCAAATCCTGTTTTAGTCTCGTATGGGAAAGCCGCATAATTATCGCTGTCTAAGACTCTCCCTTTTAATATTGATTGCTCAAGTAATCTTGCGAATAGTAGAGAATCTGGATCGTCTTGTTGATAATACCCCTTCCAAGCGTCAGGATAAAATAGAGGGGAAATTATCCACATGAGTATGATTAGTGATACTATAGCTAAACAGAAATAAAACTGTAACTCTCTAGTTGTCTTTTTAGAAATTATCATTTTAGTTCTATTGTTTTCATGGTAAAAAAGAAATAATTCAAAGTAATAGGGAAATACTCTTTAATCTTACACCATCAAAGAATAATATACAATACTCTTAAATCTCCATTTTCGCTTTTGCTTTCTCTTTTCTCTAAACAGTGGTTAGGTTTTTTCCGATAAAATATTCTGATATTTGATAAAAATTTCACAAAAAAGTTTCTTCTTCTCTTGACATTAAAAAAAATATCCCTATATTGTACATAAGATAATTAGGAGTACCAATTATGAATAAAAGAAAATCCGGCTTTACCCTTATGGAAATAATGGTAGTTATTATAGTTATTGCAGTTCTTGCTTCTGTTGCAGGACCAATGATTGGTTCTATTACAGACCAGGGTCGTGCTTCAGCTACAAAATCTAAAATGTCATCTCTAAAGTCTGCTTTGTTGGCTTATCAGTCAGACGTTGGGCGTTTGCCTTATAAAGGTAAAAGCAGTAAGACTGCTTCTAATTATGATCAGACTAATCTTCTTTCAAATAGTGACGAAACCAAAAATGTTCTTGTATATAATGAATGGCCTTTAACTTGTGCTCCAAATAATTATGCTAGAAAATGGAAAGGGCCATATATGGATTCTGACGTATCAGACTTTATGGTAGATTCTTGGGGAAATACAATAAAATATACTGCTCAAGTAGGTAGCAAAAATGTTTATTTGTGGTCAGCAGGCCCCGATGGCGAATTCTACGAATCTAATGCTAATGCTGATAAGGCTTTTAAGCAACAGAGTAATGCTGAAGCCGAATGTGATGACATTTTAATTTCTGTTTATAGAACTAAGAAAAAATTTGAATAAATAATAGAGTTTTGTTATTTCCTTAATTATCTGAAATAATAACTTTATAGATTTCCTAATAACATGGAGTAAAAGGTTAAAAATATGGTATGACTAACAGTCGATATGGTTTTACTCTAATGGAAATAATGGTAGTTATTATTGTTATAGCTGTATTAGCTTCTGTAGGGAGTTCAATGTTGACTACTTTGGTAAATCAAAGTAAAACTTCTGCAACTAAGTCTAAACTAGATACTTTAAAAAAGGCTCTTATTGCTTACCAAGCTGATGTTGGTCGTATGCCGCATGCTGGCACAAATATGAAGTGTTCTAAATATGAATCAGCATATAATACAGCCTCAACTAATTTTTTAAGTTATGATGATGAAGACAAGAATGTTTTGTTGTCTTCGGCTCCATTATCTATTTTTCCTACGTTGCAAAAAAGATGGAAAGGACCATATATAGATAGTGACCCAACAGATTTTATGTATGATGCTTGGCTTAATCCTATTCACTATGTTGCAAATAAAAAGAGTATATATTTGTGGTCTTATGGGAGCGGTGATAGTGGTGAATTTTTAGATGAAAGTACTCCCGGCCCAGATTTATCAAATCCTGAAGATGTTCTAAAAAAGTTACAAGAGCAAGATACTTATTTCGATGATGTTATTGTTGCTGTAAAACGTTTTAAGAAAACACTTAATAAGTAATTAGAGTTTGTTGTTTGTTACTCCTTTATTTTTAGAAAGTTTTAAAAGTAGATTTGAATTATAAAGTGAAAAGTTATTATTATTTATCATTTATTATATTTATAGAGATTTTTATTCTAATTGGGTATATTCAGATAAAAACAACACCTTATTATGATGAAATATGGACTTATGGTTTAGCAAACAGTAAAAATAAACCTTTTTTATATGACTTAGTAAAATCTTTTAGAGATAGTGATGGTGGGGATTTATTGTATAACCGATGGCTTAGTGGAGAATATTATAGTAAATATATAACAGTTCAGCCAGATGATAGATTCGATTTTAAAAATGTTTATGATAATCAAACTCTAGATTTTCATCCACCACTTTATTATTATCTTTTACATTTTATTTGCTCTTTTTTCCCAAACAAATTCTCATTGTGGTATGGGTATTCTATCAATATTCTTTTTTTGATCTTAACTCAATTAATATTGTTTAAAATAGGCTTGATAATTTTTAACAATGAAAAATGGGCTTTTATAAACTGCGCTTTTTTTGCTCTATCTATGGGGGCTGTTAATGAATTTATTTACATAAGAATGTATGCTGCATTGAGTTTTTCCTTTTTAGCTATAACATACTTAGCATTGGATATATGTAGTAAAGAGACGATAACTAGAAAAGATTTAATTAAAGTAATTATTATTTCTTTTCTAGGTTTTTTGACTGAAAATCAGTTCTATTATTATGTTTTTGCTTTAACCATAAGTTGTTTGGCCTATTTCTTTTATAAAAAGAATTATAGATTATTGGTAGAGTTTTTTTTGTCAGGAATTCTAAGTTTGTTGGTATTTTGGAACTATTTCCCTTGGATTTTTGTTCAATCTCAAAGATTTGACGATTATTATTGTTCTAAGTGGGAAGTATCAAATTTTTTCTTAAAACCATTTCCAATAAAAGAATTTTGTGGAAATATTTCCATAATTAATAACTATATTTGGGGCTTAGATACTGGTTTACAAATGAATTTCTTTAAGTATATTAGATATAGCTTAAATGATTTTATTAATTATATTCCAGTATGGTTATCTATTATAATTTTGTTTGCCTTATTATTTGCACTCTTCTTTAGAAAAGGAAATAATTATAAATTTTTAATCTTTTTATTTACTTTTTTTATTTATCTTATATGTCTTTCGGCAAATACATTCTTTAATAGGTCTTTATGGTTCTTTGGCTTATACACATTCAGTATTTTGCCTTGTTTCTCTATTATATTTTTTTATTTGTATAGGTATTTGATATTTAGTTTTATAACTAGAATAAAAATACAAAAAATACTATTCGCTTTAGGAATAGTTGTTTTTGTCTTAGCTTCACATTGTAATTCGGACAAAATATGGTGTTGTGATTTAAAACCAGGAACAGAAAAAATCTGTGAATTTTTAAATAATAAAAATGTAATATATGTTGTTGATTCTAATGTTTTGGTAGATGTTATTATTCATGCTAAGCCCTGGGATTTTATGAAAGCAAAAAAAGTATTTGCTTCAAGATCTCATGAAATAGATAAGATTATAAAATCGATTAAACAACTACCATCAGGTGATGAATGTATCCTTTTTATTCCAAACAGCTTACAGGGGAAAAAGCTATATAATGAAATCGTAAATGTGAAAAATGTTGTAAATATATCTTTTATTGGTGTGGATAACGTTCAAGCTTGTAGCTTTTATATGTTTTTATTAAAAACATAGTATTTATATTTTTTCCAGTTAATTACTTATTTGCATTTCGAAAAATGCAGGAGTTCTTTTTTTATACTTTGTTTTATTGTTATTTCTTTGTTTTTATCTGATAAACAGAAAACTTGTTCCCTAGGTAATATCTAAAAAAATATATTATGTTTAAATATTAATTTTTTTAGATATTATATACGGAGGTCTCTGTCGGCTTTCATCATAAATACTAGCTATATATTCTGATATTATCCAGAGAGACAATAATTGAACTCCGCTAAAAAAGGTAATCGCAACAATTAATGATGTCCATCCTGTAACTACGGTATCTCTATTAATAAAATAAGATATTAGAGCATATAGTAAAAGACAAAAAGAAATTATAATTGTTATTATACCTAATTGGCCCACAACTCTTAGGGGCTTAGTTGAAAAACTAATTATTCCGTCTAAGCCAAATCTAATCATTTTTTTTATTGGGTATTTTGTTGTTCCTGCATAACGACTTTTTCGTTCATATTCTAAAGCTATTTGTTTAAAACCTACCCAACTGAATAAACCTCTTAGAAATTTATTATGTTCAGGCATTTTATTAATTTCATCTACTATTCTTTTGCTTATAAGTCTATAATCTCCAGTGTCTTTAGGAATATTTATGTCTGATAAGCAGTTTAATACTATATAATAAATTTTTGCTGTTATTATTTTAAAAATAGTTTCTTTTTCTCGGCTTTTTCTTTTGGCGTAAACAATATCATTTCCTTCTTCCCAGAGACTTATCATTTCTGGGATTATCTCTGGAGGGTCTTGCAAATCTGCATCAATTATTACGGCAGCATCACCAGTTACATAATTTAATCCTGCAGAAATAGCACATTGATGTCCAAAATTTCTTGAAAAAGATATTATCTTAACTTTATCATCGTTTTTTGCTATGTTTTCTAATATGGTCAAGGTTTTGTCTTTGCTGCCGTCGTCTATGAATATTAGTTCATATGTATAGTCAGACAACTCAGATAAGACTTTTGTTAATCTTGAATAGCATTCATTTGCTACTTCTTCTTCGTAATACATAGGAACTATAATAGAGATTTTCTTCATTTTCTTGTCCGTTTTTAATTTTTCTTTTTTATTACAGCTATTAACGACAAACCAAAAGGGAATCTTTTTTTCTTTGATATATATGTATATTCTGAACTAAAAATATTATACATTAGTTTATTTATGCTACCAAGTGGGGGAGTTAATTCTAAGTCACTTTTCTTATCAATATTTATTATTTTTTTGATTATTCTAATTATGCAAGCAGGTATGAAAAGAAAAAAGTTATAATAAGAAAGGTATTCTATTTCAAAATTATCTGTTTTTATTAAATCTTTAAATTGCTTTAATTTGTATCTTTTATAATGCATATTGTTTACGTCGTGTTGTGACCATAGAAACTGGAAAGCTGGAACAGTTATTATAGCATATCCATTATTGTTTAATAATTTATAAATGTTATTAATAGCTATTTTATCATTTTTAATATGTTCGATAATATCAGAGGCAATAACTAAATCAAACTTTTTATCTATGGTAATATTCTTGCTGAAATCATCATAAATCAACTTGCCTTTGAAAGTTTTTTTACAGAAGTCCAGAGCTTGTTTTGAAAAATCAATTCCGGTAGTATTTCCAAAGTTAGAAAGTGGATTTAATAATAACCCGACTCCACAACCTACGTCCGCTATATCTATTTTTCTATTATAATTTGGATAAATAATATCTTTAATTAAGTTGATGATTATCTTCTTTTTGGCTTGAAACCACCAGTGAACTGTTTCAACTTCGAACATTTTATTGTATAAATATTCCTGCATTAATTAATTAATATCTCCAACATTATTTATCTTTAAAATAATCTAGGAAATTTTTGAAGCCAAAGAGTTTTCTTTGAATGTCAGAAAAACTTCTTATGTTCATGATCATTCTTAAAATTTGTTGTGGTCTAAGGTAGAAAGACTTTAAGCCCTTGTCTATATAGTAATTGATAGCTTTTGAAGAAAACTGGGGGTAATTTAACAATGTACATTGTTCGTAGTCTTTATTTAGCCATTCTGTCCAGTCTTTGGCTATAAGATAATTGTTTTTTACTGCCCAATCATAAAGAGGGGTTCCTGGGTAAGGACATAAACCGGCAAATTGAGCAGTGTCCAAAGGAAGACTTTTAGCAAATTTTATAGTTTCTTTAGCAGATTCTATGGTTTCACCAGGTCCGCCTATCATAAAGCACCCATGAATAATGAATCCTAATTTTGCCGCAGTTTCAGCATATTTTTTTGCTTGAATTAAAGTTGTTCCCTTTTTTACAGAATTTAAAGCTTCTTGAGTTCCAAATTCGAAACCTGTTAAAACCATTCTGCAACCTGCTTCTTTCATTAATGGAAGTAATTCTAGTTTTGTATCTACTCTAAGATTGCAAGACCATTTTATTTTTTTGTTTATTCCACTGCTTAGAATAGCTTTACATAGATTTTCTGTATAAACAGGATTCGCGGCAAAGGTATCTGATTCAAACATTATTTCTTTAATTTGAGGATATAATACTAAATCATGTTCCATTTCAGAAATTACTAAATCAATATTTTTCTGTCTCAGTTTTCCTGGGCTCATTATGTGTCTGTAACAACAAAAAGTGCAGTTACTTATGCAACCTCTGGCATTTAGCAGTGTTAATGAAGGGAAAAGTTTCCCTGTATCTGGATAATCTTCTGGTTTAATCAATTGCCAAGCAGGTTCAGGTAAAAGATTAATATCACAAAGAGTTGCCTTTTGATACTTTAGTTTCCCGTCTATTATGGTAGCAATGCCTGGAATACTATTAATGTTATATGGATTATCTGCTAATTCAGCTATAGAAAAATCATATTCTCCAACAGCAATAGCATCTAAGCTATTGTTGAATTTAGTTTTTGATATTTCAAAGGTATTTTCTGGCACGGCAGAAGCATGTAAACCTACTGCAACAGTGATAATATTATCAGAAATGTCTTTTACATTCTTGGCGTATTCTAAATCATTATATATCGAAGGAGTGGTTGTATGTATTACAACCATATCTGGCATATAATCTTTTATTTGCTTTATGACTTCTTGCCTACTTAAATTCTTTGCAGAACCATCAGAAAAATGAACCTCATGTCCTCTCTTAAATAGTAATCCTGCTAAGGTTAATAAATAATCAGGGTGCTTCTGAACACGCCCTCTAGATTTTGCTGCCCACCTGGCTGATCTACAGAAGTCTTTTACATATGGCGGATTAAGTATAAATATTTTCATATAAACTATTATAGCTTAGATAAGTTTGATAAATCAAGCGGATTCAAAGGATAGGGGTGAAGATAGCTATGGTATAGGAAGACCTTTTATAAAATGAACTAAACCTTTGATAAACCCCAAAGTTCTATTAATTGCTCTTAATGAAAAAATAGAAGCAGCATATAATCTAGAGGGTAGATTATGACTTTTAGTTTTGTTTGAATAGAGTTTAGAAACAAAATTATATTCGATAAACAAAAGGGATATTATTGGCAAAAATAATAAATATTTAAAAATACCCTTGTCTGCTTTAAACAGACATTCTCTTTTAAAAAATGGGATATTTTGAAAAATAAATACAAATGGTGAAATGATGGTAAAACCAGCAGATAAGGTTTCTATAATTTCTTTGAAACCAGTATAATCGTCTCCAGTAGCTTTATTAGGATGGTCATAATAGAGTTTTGCTCGCCAAAAACCATGCTTAAATTGAGTTTTTAAGTATTTTAACGGATCCTCAGGATGATAATGACCTACAACGGCATCTTTTATAAATCTTATTTTATAGCCTTGTTTTAATATTTTATAGCATATATCAACATCTTCGCCGCTGGCAGACTTGTATTCTTCATTGAATCCACCAATTCTGTCGAATATTTCTTTTCTTATTGCGAGATTATAAGTTCCGCCAAATGCTATAAAATCTTTATATTTATTATGCTTATATTCTATTTCTGTTTGAATAAGCTGAGCAAGTTTGCTGTCTTTGTTTTCTATAGCGTAAGTGCCTGTAGAAGCTATTAAATCAGAATTGTTAAACGGCTCGGTTAGTTTTTGTAACCAATCTTTGTTAGGAACTGTGTCGGAATCAGTAAAAACCAAAATGCTACCAGTAGCGTTTTTTGCACCATTATTACGAGCTGTTGCCGGTCCTGAATTATTTTGGGTTATGGTTATTATGCCGTCAGTTCCTTTTAAAAGATTAAAGGTATTATCTTTGCTACCGTCATCCACTACAATTATTTCGGGTTTTTCTGTTAAACTTTCTTGTTTTTTTATAGCTTCTATTGTCTGTAGAATTGTTTTCTCAGAGTTATAGGCAGGTATGATTACAGAAATCTTTGGCATTTTACTGACTTACTTCATGCTGGCGCTCATCTGGAACAGCGGCATGAAAACTGAGAGGGCTATTGTACCAATAATGATACCCATAACAACAGTAAGAATAGGAGTGATTGCTGCGGTTAGGCCGTCAAGAGCT
>JAEEGL010810824.1_pt1 | contig 13565 bp, 11 predicted proteins | sample 9134231 | NCBI WGS metagenome assembly JAEEGL01 (sample SAMN16246548, study PRJNA631951) | gut metagenome | biome: gut microbiome; feature: rumen; material: fiber-attached | host: Bos | place: Iran: Karaj | collected 2018-10
AAAGTAATCTCTTCTTTATCTGGATTATATTCATAATCTGATTTTAAAGTAAAACCAGATGGTGAATAAATCCATCCAGATAATTCACCTATATTAGTAGCTACTTCATCTATTAAATGATTAATTCTTTTTAATCTCATTCTTCTTATTGGATCTAATTCTCTCATTACCATATTACAATCTTGGTATACTTTTCCCTTTTCATCTCTTACTTGTTTATTTAAATCTAATAATTCTTTAGATATTAACATATAAAACCACCCTTATTGATAATTAATTATTCTAAAGAATATTAATAAGTTAGTCAATAAAAAAACTAACTAATAACAGTTAAGATATGGTTTGTTATTTAGTTAGTTCAACAGATATTATTATATTGATTTAATCTTTAACAATTATGTTTCTCTAATACTTTTATATAATTATTCAATTTTACTATATTATACCTCTTGACAATAAAGAATAATATATCAATTATTTCAACAAAATTTTAAACATATTTTAATATAAATTATTTTTACAGATATTAAAAATATATATTTATCTCAATTATACTTTTTCTTAAAAAATAATTCTTTAGTTTTATTTAATGAAATAATAATTGCTTCATTTTTAAAAATATAACCTAATCCAAAATATATAATAATACATACTATTATATTTACAAATAATGAAATAATTAAGTTTACAATTAATTTAGATATTATAAATTTTGATATCAATACATATATTATTAATGGTATTACTATCGATAGTATATAATTCCATGTAAAATTAAATTTAACATACTTTTTAGAGAAAAATGTATATAATACTAAGTCAATGCTCTCGCTAATTAGTGATGCTATTGCTGCACTTGTCGCTCCATATTTAGGAATAAATAATGCATTTAGAATAACATTTACTATAGAAGCAATAACGACTGTCAATACATATTTACTTTCTTGATTTGTAGTTACTAAAACTTGACCTCCCATTAGTGTATTACACACTATTATTGGAGTCATTAACGCTAAAACTTGTAGCATAGGAATGGCATCAGAAAATGATGAACCAAATAACAATAAAACAATACTTTTACTACATACAATTAATCCTATCATTGCTGGGAGCGCAATCATTAGCATTATTTTTAAACCGTTATTAATTAATTCTGAAAAATGCTTTTTATCATTATCTTTAAATACCACTGATAGTCTAGGAAAAAGAACTGCCCCTATTGCTGCGGCTGTAGTACTGATCATTCTAATTAATTTCATAGCATTGGAATAACAGCCAACAACTGTATCATTGGTAAAGATTCCCAACATTGTTGTATCTATCATTGCATATATTTCAACAGCAATAGAAACTATCAATAGTGTTGAAATTGGTTTTAAATGCTTTTTAATTTGCAATTTATGTTCTGGCTTTTTTATGTAATGTCGTAATCTTATTATATTAAATAAATTATTACCGCCAATAGCTAAACAGTAAATCATAGCGTACCAAATGTAATCATTTTTCTCGTGTATAAAAATTGGCAAAGCTATTAATGCTAATAACTTTACAACAATACTACGCTTTGAAATATATTCATATTCTTCTAAACCTTGATAAAACCAATCTACATTAAAAAAATTAAAGAATATTTGTAGTCCAGCTACTAGGTATAAAACAAAATTATTGTGAAATTTAGGCACTTCAAACACGAGTAATATATATGCAAAGATTGATAATGCTGTTGAAATAAAATTAATAAATAATAGTTCCCAAAACAGTTGACTTCTTTCATTTATGTTTTTAGATCTTATTGCCGTTTCCCTAATCCCATAAGTTGGAATACCCAAAGCAGCAAATACAACAAAGTATGATACTATATTTTGAGCATATGAAACAATTCCCATGTTTTCAGACATCAAAATGTGAGATACATATGTAACTGCTACTAACGGATATATGGCAGTTACAAGTTTGTATACTATATTGTAAATTGAATTTTTAACAAGTGATTTTGCCATTATCTCTGCCCTTTCTATATGTAAGAATTATATATTGTTTTTTTTGATATGCTTTATCTTAAAAAGTAATATTTCTATTATATTTATTGAAATAAAATAAATAATATAGTCAGTATATTCATACAAAATAGGCTCTGTAATACTATAGATAATAAAAAATATTTGAATAAATGACACAAGCAATACTAATTTATAGCTCTTATTGTCACCAAAATCTCTATATTTTTTCACGCATTTTATCATTCTAGTCGAAGAAATAACTGTTAAAATATAAAAAATTATAGCTCCAATTAAACCGTTTTCACACAAAATTTGCAAATAACAATTATGAACATCATATCCAGAATACCAAAGTGATTGACTAACCATATATTTAAAGTTACCCCATCCTATTCCGAATATTCTATTGTTATTCCATAAGTCTATAGCATTTTGGTATATTATATTTCTACCATTCGTAATCCCGACTATGTTTTCAGTATTAATATAATTTATTAATTCTACTATTCTTGATAAATAACTAATTTTGCTCCAAATAGAGAAAGTTATATATAATATAAATATTATTCCACTTCCTACAATTAAATATTTTATGATTTTTAGTGAGTTTTTACTTTTGATAAATTGAATTATAAATATTGATAATATAAAGAATAATAGAGTTGCTCTCTTTCCTGAAATGAGTAATGCAATGAAAAGGAAAGTTATTATAAGATACTTTTTTATTTTATAATTTAATTCATTTATATTTTCATCTTTCTTTAAAATATCAAAAATATATATACCAAGGCCAATTACAATAAAAAACATTGTAAATGATATTTCACGTGTAAAACCCGTATAATATCCATTAACCAATCTATCCTTAATAGACATAACAACTGAAGACGGTAAAATCATTGAAATACATGAATAATATATATTTGGTAAAAGTTTTTGAATAAAAATCCCAAATGCCTCAAAAATGGCGATTTTTCCAAGTAAATTCCATATATTTTTGTATATATCTATATTATTATTTAATAACACTAAGAAAACTGTAAAATAACCTATAAATAAGTAATACTCAAAAGTACTACTTCTTATTACTCCAAGTACTAGTGAAAAGACAAGAATAAAAGCCGCATAGAAATTTGAAAATGGCTTATGTATTTTCTTTTCTTTTATCAGATAAAATAATAATATAAAATTTAATACTGTTATTATTATTGCCCCAACTTTTCCTCTTATTGCAAAACATAACATAGAAAGAGGGATTAATAACGATAAAACTGTACTATTCTTTATCTTACTCATTTTTCTTCTCCCATACAATTATTTTTTTTATTTTTATTTAATATATATATTATATATACTGATGCCATAAATTTATTTATTTTCATTATAATAAATCTATATAATCTAAAAACAAATAAATCAAAGTCCATTATTTTCATATTAATACAATATAATTTCTCAAATCTATTTATATTCATTCTTTTAGAGTTATTTACTAACATTCTTCTTGGAAGAAATAGAGGAGTTTTTCCCCATAGAATTCTTTTACAATGATTAATAGAATCAGACCAATTTATATTTTTTAATATAACATCAGATTCTAACAACAATTCTTTTCCAGTATTAGTGTGGACAATTACTGTTGATATTCCTTTCGAGTGTTCCTCCTCGAATAGATTATAATTCCAAAAGTCTCCAATTGTAATATCTGTTTTTCTATGAGCTTTAGCAAATTGACAATTATAACAATTATATCTATTTGTTAATTCACAATTAAATCCATGCAGAGGTAAATTTTTTTCTTTTACTTCTACTATCTTACCATTCTTTAATACTTTTAGTATATATTTGTCCTTTGTTCTAAACGATACGATTTGTTCAATATCTTTATGCTTTTCATAAAATTTATCAATTAAAATCTTGCTTGGATAACCTCCACACACTAAATCTAATGTAATTAAGTTATTTTTATACTTGTTGTTTCTAAAGTATGCAATTACTCCAGCACATTGACATCCTGTACCAGTAAATAGTACTAATCCGTTGCATATTCTTTCTTCAATTTTTTTGTAAATATCATTCATTGAGCTACATAAATATTTTGAACCTTGTATTTTTTTAATATCTTCTATATTAGAAATAATAATGTGTTTGCATTCTCTTTTCTCTAAACTCGCACCAACTACCACTCCGCCTTTTTCAATAATTGTTTTAGCTAAAGCGGCAAAAATTCCTCCAGATGTTGAATTCTTTCTAACATCTTTATTTTTTGTCCAAGCAGCATAAATACTAGATTCATATAAATTATTATTACCGAAAGTATTTCTACTATTTTTGCAAACTATTTCGCATTTTTTACATCCAATACATTTCTCTTTGTCTATTCTAACATAAACATGGCCGTCATTGTATGTATATGGTTGTATAGCTCCTTTGGGGCAAGATGATACGCAAGAAAGACAGGCTGTACACTTTTTTTTGGTTGCTAGTTTTGGAGGATTGTTATTAATACAATTCATCTATATACCTCCTATATTTATCAACAATTGCATCAGTAGAAAAGAATGAATCTCTATTCTTTTCTAAATTTTCAACCATTTTATTATATCCTTTTAGTTCTGATTCTACAATATTTTTCATTACATGTGTTAATGAATCAATATCTGCAGGTTTTATTAGATAACCCGTTTTATTATCAATTATATATTCTTCAAAGGCCGGTAACTTTGATGCTATTGTAGGTTTACTATAATTTAGCGCAATAATTGATGATCCGCTTTGGGCAATATCTTGGTATGGGGCAACAAAGAAATCCGCTTCATTAAACAAATTTGGTATTTCCTCATTTGGTACTTTTCCTATTCTCAAATCAAATAAAAAGTCATATTTAATTAATCTTTGATATTTATCCCAATTATCACATTGCCCAGCAATAATCACCTTAAATTTATTTTTAGTAAGTTCATATACTTTTTGTGAGGCATTTATTAAAACATCTATTCTTTTATATTCCCTGATATTTCCAAAATTTAAGAATGTAATCTCTTTGTGAATTCTTTTTCTTGATGCTTTTCCAAAATCTTTTAATATAAATGGCGCATATATAGCTCTTTTATTTTTACTTATTATTTTGCTTAAATCATTATATTGTGTTTTTGAATAAGTTAAGAAATTCTTAAACTTTTTAATTGTATATCTATTATATAATTTAAAGAAAAAATAATTACTTCCACCTTTTGGAACGTGAACATTATGAATAGCAACTATGACCTTGTTTATATCACTTTTAGATGCTAAACACGGAATAAAGTATGGCGCTCCTGCCATGCTAGAAAAAATAACTTTATTTTCTATGCTTTTGAACTCAGAGAACAACTTGTTGTAAAAAAGCAAACTTTTAAAGCTTCGTAATCTTTTGCCACATATTTTTAATTCAATTTTAATATCTGTTGATTCTTTGATTTCTTTAATTTTTTCTAAATAATCAAATTTGTCATTTTCACTTCTAATTATATACCATTCAATGGAATAATATTTTGTTAATTTTTCAACTATATATATATCAGTATCAATGAAAGCATTAAAAGTAATCCAAATTAGCTTTTTTTTCTTCATAATAGGTGTACCCCTTTCTTATATTTAACTATTTACATAATAAGTATATATCTTTCAAAAGAACTATTTGATTGATTCAAAAATCCACTTTAATGAATCATTTCTCATTTTTATTAATTTTTTATTAATTTCAATGTAATCTATCATTTTAAATTTCTCAGGATTCATATCAATTTGGTTATCTAAACCAAGTTTTTCTAAAAACTCTTTAACTCTTATGGGGTTTTGAGTATTAGTAAGTGCAACAAAATCTTTTTCTAAATTTACTGAAAAAGCCACTCCATGAAAACTATCTGTTAAAACAATCGTAGCATTTTTTATCAATGCAATAAAATCTATCACAGAAGCTCCAAGTATTTTTTTATCTGTTTCTTTCCAGTTATAATTGCTGTATTGAATTGACCAGACCGGTAACCCTAATTTCTCGGCATATTTTGTAATTTTAGATTTATACTTTGATTTCTCGCCTCCAACAAAATAAGTTAAAATATATTTTTCATTTGTTTTGTAATATTTTGATTTTTTTGCATAATCATCAATCCATGTTTCTTGATTTAATAATAATGTTGGGTCAAGTATTTCTTTTATTTTTATAGATACAAGTGGTTGTAATTGGTTAATGGCATGTTTTTCTCTCACACTTATACTATTAAATTTTTTTAACGAGTCCTTAAAAACATTTAAATCACTTTCTTTCAAATTATAGCTACCCATACTAGTTGCAATGGATATTCTCTTTTTAGGATTACCAAAATTCAGCAAAAATACAGGATCAATTCCATTTGAAATCACAGGATTCCATAATTGATCGCTACCAGCAACTAAAATATCATATGTAGTATTATTCAAATCATTTATTGTATAATACCTTTTAGGAGATTTTTTTCGGTATAAATCCAAATCCTTTATAGCTTTTTTATAATAATGATATCGACCGAAAATAGTGTTTCTTATTAAAGTAATAAAATAACCTTTTATTTTATTATCCTGTTTGTACATTAGCTTTGATTGTTGATCAATAAATTTATTTCTATAGTCAATAATTTCCGCATCGTATCCGTTAATTTCAAATATTTTTTGGGTAGCAATCGCCTGCAAAACTGCACCATAATTAAAATCTGTATGAATTGTAACTATTCCAATTTTCTCACTTTTCATGTTCTTCATCTACAACTTTCTATAAAAATCTAATACTTTGTCTTTAAAAACCTCAAAATCATATTTATTCTCATAACTTCGTTTTGCTTCAATACACATATTGTCATATAGTTTATCATTTTGCATTATTTCTTGAATTTTCTTTGTTAAAGCTTTAACATCTCCAATAGGTACTAAAAAGCCATTAACATTATTTTCTATTATTTCTATAGTTCCACCTGCTGCTGTTGCAACTACAGGTTTTCCATATGCAAATGCTTCAATTGGAGTTAATGGAAGTCCTTCAGTATACGATGGTAAAACAACCAAATCGATTTGTTGAATTATGCTTTGTATTTCGCTTTGATATCCTAGAAAGAATACTTTTTTTTCAATATTTAATTCTTTCACCTTGTTTTTCAGTTCATTTTCTAGTGGACCTTCTCCAGCTATTATTAAACAAATATTTTGTATATTTTTTAATATAATTGGCATTGCCTCAATTAATAAATCAACCCCTTTTTCTTTTGATAGTCTGCCAATGTATGCAATTTTTTTATATGATTCTATTGCAAATTTATCTAGATTAATTGACGTTTTATTATTTTTTTCTTTCTTTATTGCATTGTTTATTACAGTGATATTCTTCTCATCTATTTTATAATTATTAACGAAGAAGTCTTTCACAGTATTCCCACACGCAATTATTTTTACATCTTTATAAATTATATTTGTTAGTAACTTTTTATCAGAGAAACTACCATGTAATGTGCTAATCAAGGTTACATTATATATTTTTTTTAATAAATGCATATAAAATGTAGCCATGCGATGATGTGTATGAACTATAGATATTTTTTCTTTTTTTATTATTTTATATATAATTCTAAATACTTTAAATAACGTTTTAGGAGATTTATTGTCAATATCTGGAATGGTATAATGCTTAATTCCCATCTTTTCGATTCTTGTAACATTTAATCCTCCACATGAACAAACAATGATTTTATTTACATATGGTTTTAATATTTCACACAATTGTAAAATAACATTTTCTGTTCCACCCAGTGCCATTGTTCTAGTTAGAAATAATATATTTTGTTTTTTTAACTCCATGCAGATCATCCTAATCAATTATTTATATTTTTTTATTAATTTAATTATTTTTATATCCTCTATAAAATATCTTTTAAATAGCCTTTTTGGTTCTTGTAAAAATCTATAAAACCATTCTAACCCACAATTACTCATCCATTTAGGTGCCCTTTTAACATTTTCTGCCAAAAAATCAATTGTACCACCTGCGCAAACCGAAACTTTGGCTTCATAATCGTTAATATTATCATATATCCATTTTTCTTGCTTAGGGCATCCAAAACATACTATTAAAATATCTGGTTTGCATTCATTAATTTTGTTATTTAATTCTTTTAATTTGTTTTTATCTTTTTCGAAGCCTAGTGGTGGAGCGTAAGTTCCTATAATATTTATACCCGGGTATTTATTATTCAATTTTTCTTTCGCTTTTTCAGCTACCCCTTCCTTACCTCCAAGAAGAAAAATACTATATTTTTTTTGAGATGAGAGTTCACATAATTTTGGAACTAAATCTGTACCAGATATCTTTTCAACTATAGGTTTCTTTTTTAATTTAGAAATCCATATTAATGGTTTTCCATCAATCAGTGCTAAATCAGCATTATCGATTGCTTTTTTTAAGTATTCATCCTTTTCGATTTGCATTATTACATCTGTATTTATTGTACTGATATATATTTTCTCGTTTTTGTTTATAGACTTTTCTATTGAAGATATCGCTTCTTCCATTGTTATATTATTAATATATGTATTTAAAAACTGTTGCTTCTTCATTTTATCACCAAGTTTGTTATTTATTACAAAGTTTTTCTCCAATAATCTAGCATGTCTTTTATTGTTTCTTCCATAGAGATCTTTTGTTGCCAATTAGTATCTTTTTTTAGTTTTGTAATATCACCAACAATTACTTTTTCGTCAGTTGGTCGTATTAAATCTTTATCGACTTTTATTGTAAATTTGTGTCCTATTTGTTTTTCTATCATTTCTACAATATCGCTTATTTTGTATATTTTTTCTGATGAAATATTATAAACTTCACCAGCTTTTCCTTTTTCAGCTAATAAAAGTAAAGCTGATACCAAATCACGTTGATCCATAATAGCGCGTCTTGTTTCCAAATTTCCAACTCTTAATTCATAATTTCCAGAACGTTCAGCTAGTACAGCACGCATAGTAAAATCAGAAGTCACATCTTTTACTTTTCTTGTACCGGTAGAATTAAAAATTCTAGCTCTAATACACCTTATGTTATCATTCATAAAATATTGATAAGATATTAAGTCTTGTCCTACTTTACTTACTCCATATGGATGTAATGGTTGTAATTGAGCTGTTTCTTTAACATATATTTCATTGCCTTCTAATTGATTTAATGTTTCGCCATATTCGGCACTTGAACAGGCAACTACAACTATTGGATCATAGTCTTTGTCATTTAAACGTCTTACTTTTTTTATAGCCTCATATACAGCTATAGTACCATTTATATTTGTTTCTATTGTTTCGTATGGGCGATCCCACGATACAGTTGGATAGCTTTGAGCTGCTAAATGATAGATTTGTTTAGGTTTGTATTCCATTATTATTTTTTCTATATTAGCTGGATATCTCATATCACATTCAATCATTTTTATTTCTTCTGGTAATTCCTTAATATTTGTGGTCGGTTTATAATAAGTTCCTATTACATTTTCACCTCTATTATGTAATAGCTCAACCATATGAGATCCAACCATTCCTCCAGCTCCCGTAACTAATATTGTCATAAATTATTCACCAAAAAACCTTTCTTCTAACATTAAACATAAGCAGTGATAAATCGGTAGATGGTATTCTTGAATCATATATGTTTCAGTAGAAGGTGCTTTAATACAAACATCTGCCATATTAGATAGCTTACTGTCTTTTTCACCAGTTAGTCCGATAACTTTCATTCCCTTTGCTTTAGCACATACAGATGCAAATATTACATTTTTACTATTACCACTTGTTGATATACCTAGAAATATATCACCTTTGTTACCAAAGCCATTAACTTGTTGTGCAAAACATAGTAATGGTTCACAGTCGTTCATATATGCTGTTGATAAAGCAAAATGTCCATCTAATGCTATTGCTGGTAACGCTCCTTGTAAATTATTAGCTAATATTGTTCCTAATTCTTCGTTTTCAGCTATTAGTGCTTTTTTGTATTCCTCTGGTAAATGTCTTGGTAATTTAAATGCCTTCATTAATTCACCAACTATATGTTCTGAATCAGCAGCTGAACCACCATTACCTGCGAATAATACTTTTCCACCATTCTCATAGCATTCCTCCATAATAAGGTAAGCTTCTATTATTTCGTTTTTGCATACTTCTAAAGCAGGATATCTTTCTACTAATAAATCAATATGTTTTTCTAATCTTTTTTCTAACTTTTTCATTTTGTCCTCCTACAAACCCTTATGTTTATTCTCATCTATTAATACATAATCTATAACGTCACCTAGACGTTCAAAATACATTTCTTGATCATAATCTTGATATTGTTCATTAACTAAAATAGTATGACATCCAGCGTTTTTTCCAGCTAATATGTCATTTTCACTATCACCAATCATGTAAGAACTTCCTAAATCAATGTTATAATCGCGTGATGCTTTTAGTAACATTCCTGGTTTTGGTTTTCTACATTCACATTCAATTTTTAATTCAGGTATTTCTCCTTCATATCCTTTGTGTGGATGATGTGGGCAGTAGTAGATTGCATCTACATATGCACCTTCTTGTCCAAGCAAAGTTTCCATCTTGTTATGAATCATTTCTAATTCTTCAAAAGTGGTTTCTCCTCTTGCTATTACTGGTTGATTGGTAACTACAATAACCAAATAACCCATTTCATTCATTCTTCTTATAGCTTGAGCTACACCTGGGATAAGTTCAAAATCTTCTTTTCTTCTAATAAATCCCTTATATTTATTAATTGTTCCATCTCTATCTAAAAAGATAGCTTTTTGAGGTCTTTTTAAATTTTTACCTTCAACTATTCCTTTTTCAAAATTATCTTCTACAAGGAAATATCTTTCAGGTGTTCCCATATCTCTAACATACTCAGGGCTGTCATAAATAAACATTTGACCAGTACCCGCTAGTGGCTTTAATACTTGTCTATCTAAATCAACTTTTGGAGTAGTTATAACTTGATCAAGTACCTTTGGAGAGATAACATGTAGTCCAGCATTTACTCTGTTTTTGTAAAACTCTGGTCTTTCATCTTCTTTAGCAAGCCATTGTTTTACTGTTCCTTTAGAATCAGATATTATTAATCCACTATCATAAGGATGATTATTTGGATGGGTAAACAAAGTTACTAATCCACCATGTTGTTTGTGAAAATTCACAAATCTATTAAAATCTATATCAAATATTGCATCAGCATTTAATAAAAGAAAATCTTCTGTTAATTCATCTTTTAATTGAAATAATGCTCCTGCATTTCCTAATGGAACTTCTTCAAAAAAATACTTTATTTTAACGCCAAAAGGTTCACCTGTAATTGGTGAAACCTTACTTCCATCTCCAAAGTAGTCCATTATTACATTCCCTAAATGGCTAACAGTAATAATGATATCATCAAATCCTTGCTCTCTTAAGCTATTTATTTCTCTTTCTAAAACAGGGATTCCATGGATTGGAATCATAGGTTTTGGAATATCACTAGCTATACTAGCAATTCTTGTACCTTTTCCACCAGCCATTATTACAGTTTTCATATTACTCTTCCTCTTCTCTTGGTTCGTATGTTTCAGGGGAATAATGGATAATTGTAGCTCCATCGTTATCAAATTCAAATGGAATATACATTAAATCCTTCATTGCTTTTCTTACAGCTTTTTGCTTATCTGGTTGAACGTAGAATACTAAGAATCCACCTCCACCGGCTCCAAGTAATTTTCCGCCTAGTGCTCCAGCTTTAATACCTCTATCATACAACTCATCTATTGCACTAGTTGAAACTCCTTTACCAGTTTGTTTCTTCAATTTCCATGATTCATCTAGTAATCTACCAAAATCATCTAAATCTTTATCTTTATTTATTAGTATCTCTTCAGCTTTATCTACCATTTGATACATTTTGTCTAACTTAGCTTTTTTCTCTTCCATTGAAGTTTCCATGTTTACTCTTTGAACTTCTGAAGAGAATCTTGTAAATCCAGTAAAGAACATCATTAAGTTATCATTTAATTGTTTTTTTCTTTCTGGGGAAATAATAATTGGTTGAACTTCATATCCATCTTTACTGAAGTTAATTCTATTAAATCCACCATATGCAGCAGCTATTTGATCTTGCCATCCTCCATCTTCATCACATAGAGTTCTTTCTAAATAAATAGCTTCATCAGCTAATTTCTTTTTATCAGCATATTTACCTTTTAATGCATAAAAAGCCATTAACATACCAACTGCAAATGAACTACTAGTTCCTAATCCAGATCTAGCTGGCAAATCAGCTTCATATGTTAATCTTATTTCATGCATATCTAACATCTTCATTGCATTTCTTATTGCTGGGTGTTCAATTTCATTAACATCTTTTACTCTTTCGCTTTTGGAGTAAGTTAATTCAGTTGAGTAATCAAAAAATCGTGGTAAATGTCTTACATTTACATAACAAAACTTATCAATTGTAGTTGATAGTACTGCTCCACCGTTTTCTTTAAAATAATCTTCCATATCAGTGCCGCCACCAAAAAACGACATTCTAAATGGTGTTTTAGTTATAATCATCTGGTCAACATCCTTTTTCATAAAAATATAATACTAATGATTGGTTAGTATTACGTGTATATACTTTTCCATAATTATTTTACTATATATAGATTATACTATATTTCTAGTATTTATTCAAACAAAGTAAGTTCTTTTTGTTTGCATTGTGTATTATATACTTTTTATAGTTTTTTTCAAGTTTAAGTATTAAAAAAGAAAGCTTTTGCTTTCTTATTTTGCTCCTCTTCCGATTAGTACAACTGCAAATGTTTTAAAGAAGATTTGAATATCTAATTTAAAACTGTAGTTTTCAGAATAATATTTTTCTAATTCTAGTCTTGTTTGGAATGAAACATCGTTTCTTCCACGGACTTGCCAATAACCAGTTAAGCCTGGCTTAGTAGATACTATAACATCGTAGAATTCTCCCATATCAGGTATTTCTCTTGGTAAATAAGGGCGATTACCAATTACCGCCATATCTCCTTTAAGTATATTAATAACTTGTGGAAGTTCATCTAGTGATAATCTTCTTAAGAAATCTCCTGCTTTGGTAATTCTTGGGTCATTTTCTAATTTCTTATTTAGTTTATACTCTTTAGCTAGTTTTTTATCCTCTTTTAATATTTTTTCAAGGATTTCATCTGCATTTGGAACCATAGTTCTAAACTTATAGAATTTAAATAGTTTACCATTCATTCCTATTCTTTCTTGAGTAAAGAAAATAGAATGAAAATCTCCGTTAAAAACATAAGCTAATTTAACTCCTAATGCTACTGGCATAAGGAATATAAAACCTATTAATCCTAATATAATATCAAAAAATCTTTTTACTACTCTGTAAGCTATTTTTTTTGAAGAAGTTCTTTCCATTGATATCACTCCTTCATCAATTGTAGCTGATTGAGCTGTCTTAATATCTTCATTCATGTGTTTCAAACCTACGTTTCTTTTATTATCTTTTAT
>JAEEGL011392348.1_pt1 | contig 13565 bp, 11 predicted proteins | sample 9134231 | NCBI WGS metagenome assembly JAEEGL01 (sample SAMN16246548, study PRJNA631951) | gut metagenome | biome: gut microbiome; feature: rumen; material: fiber-attached | host: Bos | place: Iran: Karaj | collected 2018-10
ATTGTTTGGTGCTGCTAACCAGCGCCTTGCAGGTATTGCGTTGATGGCAGTTGCTGCATGGCTTGGTCAGGCTGGAAAGAACAACAAGATATTCTTCAGTCCAATAGTCTTCATGCTTGCTACTACATTGACTTCTTTGATTATTACAATCATTAAGAAGATTGGAGCTATGGCTGCAGGTGCAGAAGGTGCTTTCTTCTGGGGCAACTGGTTCCAGCTGATCTTCGCTCTTGCAATGGCAGTACTCGCTGTTATCCTCGTTATCGAAGGTGTACAGACATTTGCTAAACAGACAAAGAAAGCTAACTAATAAATTATCAGTTTGACTTGAAAAAGGACTTGGTGTATATTTGTACATCAAGTCTTTTTTTTGAATTCAGTTAAAGGTTTTATAAAAAAAAGTTGTTTTTTTTCATATTTATAGTAAAATGTATTAAAAGAGAAAAGTTAAATTATGCCGAAAGAGTTTTTAATAGTCGCAAATTTCACGCTAGATATATACAATGTCCTTCTGGGAATAGTTTTACTCGTTTCCACATTTATTCGTCATATTATCAAAAGTAAGGTAAAAATCTGGTTTGTTTTAATGATACTTGCAAATATCATTATGTCAGGCGCAGATATTTTCACATGGCTTTTTGAAGGAACTTCGCGACCACAAAATACAGTAATACTTCCGATTGCAATGTTCATTTTTTACATAATGGCATTCGGGATTCTTTTCTGCTCAGGCTTTTATATCATCAATTCGCTTAATCAGGAAAAATACAGAAAAATACTCAAAATCTCTTTGATAGCAAGTGCAATCATTTATTATATTTCGCTTGTGCTTACACCTTTCTTAGATATTCTTTATTCAATTGATGCAGACAATATTTACTCACGCGGTAAATTATTTATCATTCCAATAGTCATTGATACACTTTTATATATTCACCTTTTTGCATATCTTATATTAAATAAACGAACCATACAGAAAGAAAAAGTTTTCCCTATCTTGAGCTTTTTGATTTTCCCACAGATTCTGCAGATTATTCAGCTTCTTTATTATGGAATCTCGCTTGTAAATACAGGTTATACAATTGCATTCTTCATAATGTTCATTGAAGCAAACAGAAATCTTGAAGAAACTCTTGATAATACCGAATTCGAACTTGGAGCAAAAGAAGTTGAGCTTATTAATAAAGTACACGAAGCTCAAAACACAAAGCTCGAATTTATCAAGATGCAGAATCATACAATTGAAAGTCTTTCGAACCTTGTAGAAAACCGTGATGAAGATACTGGTGAACACGTACGCCGAACAAGAGCATATGTTGAACTTATTGCCGTACAGCTGATGAAAAATAACAGATACCCTGATATTGTAACTCCACGCTATATAAGATTTTTAAAACGAGCTGCACCTATGCATGATATTGGAAAGATTGTAGTTCCTGATGCAGTTCTCAAAAAGCCGGGAAGATTTACTCCTGAAGAATTTGAAATAATGAAAAACCATACTTCAGAAGGCGGAAGAATCGTTCACGAAATTCTTGACGGCTATGAAGATCCAGAATATATAGAAATAACTGCCGACATAGCAACATACCACCACGAAAAATGGGACGGTTCCGGCTACCCTTCAGGTCTCAAAGGCGAAAACATTCCATTGTGCGCCCGTATCATGGCCCTAGCCGATGTTTTTGATGCCCTCGTTTCTCCACGAGTTTACAAATCCCCAATGACTTACGAAGAAGCCTACTCCATCATAGAATCCGGTATCGGCAAACACTTTGACCCAATAATCGCCAACGAGTTCCTAAACATCAAAGAAAAAACCGCCGCCGTCAACGAAAGCTTCAAACTCAGCAATTACGATATAACAGACTAAAAAAAGCAAACAGGTCCAATAAAATAGCAGGGGGCAAGAGGGTGCAACCCCCAAATACTCATGCAGGCACTGGGCAAGAGGGATTTGAACCCCCGACATGCGTCTAATAGGAAATCCGTTAAAAAAAATTGCGCCAGCAATTTTTTAGGATTTACCTACAAAGCGCTCCGAGCGAGCCGGCGAGCGAGGCCTGACAGGATGTCGGGGGCCCATTGCCTTATGTTAAATAAAAAAGGCTCACCCTTACGGTGAGCCTACTCGGGCAAGAGGGATTTGAACCCCCGACATCCTGGTCCCAAACCAGACGCGCTACCAGCTGCGCTATTGCCCGTTGGTTTATATAATATATAACAAATCATAATTTTGTTCAATAGTGTAACAGGCAATTTTGTAAAAAAAATACCGGCCACTTCCGCCGAAAATCCCGTGCGCAACAGAAGGAAGTTGCACTCGGTTATTTTCGGCTCCGTGTCCGGTATTTTTTTCAGATAATTCTGATTCTCTATTGGACAATCAGTTTTTTATATATTATCTAAATTATATCCCGATAAAGTGTGTGTTTACTTTATCTTCTACGTAGGCGATGAAGTCGGAAAGCTTCATGGTTTCTTGCGGCTTCTGGCTGGAGTAGCGATAGCGGACGCAGACAGTGCCTTCATCTTTTTCTTTCTGACCTACTACGAGGATGTATGGAGTTTTGTGCTCCTGTGAAATGCGCTTGATTTTAGCCTTCATGTTTTCATCTTCAAGGTATGCATTTGAACGGATGTCGTGAGCCAGAAGTTCGTCGTTAATCTGGCGGGCATAGTCATCAAAGTCGCTGGAAATCGGCACAACTGCTACCTGCTCAAATGCAAGCCATGTTGGGAATGCACCGGCAAAGTTTTCAATGAGAATGCCCAAGAAGCGTTCGAACGATCCAAGAATTGCACGGTGAAGCATTACAGGGTGATGCTTCTGGTTGTCTGAACCAATGTATGTTGCATCAAGACGTTCAGCACTTGGAAGTTGATAGTCTACCTGAATAGTACCACACTGCCATTCACGGCCGATACAGTCGTAAAGTTTGAATTCAAGCTTTGGACCGTAGAAGGCACCTTCGCCTGGCTGGATTTCATATTCAAGACCGGCTTCATGACAGGCGTCGCTCAGCTGCTTTTCGGCTCTTTCCCAGGTTGCAAGGTCACCTACGTGATCTTCCGGCATTGTAGAGAATTTTACTACAAGGTCATCAAAACCAAAGTCGTGGTAAACCTGTTTTAAAAGCTTACAGAACTTTGCAACCTCTGCACCAAGCTGATCTTCGGTACAAAGAATATGGGCATCGTCCTGAACAAAGCCGCGTACACGCATTACACCATGCAAAGTTCCACTTGGTTCATTACGAACATCGTGGCCAAATTCTGCAAGGCGAAGAGGCAAATCTTTATAGGAACGCTGACGATTCTTGAAAATCTCAAGGGCTCCCGGACAGTTCATAGGCTTGATTGCAAACATGCGCTTTTCTGACTCTGTGATGAACATGAGGTTCTGGTAATGGGCCCAGTGACCTGAGCGTTCCCACAAGGTACGAGGCATAACTGCAGGAGTATTTACTTCCTGATATCCGTCGCGCTTAATCATTTTGCGCATATAGTCCTGCATAACTGTATAAACAGTCCAGCCGTTTGGATGCCAGAAAATCTGACCAGGGTCTTCCGGGTCAAGATGGAACAAATCCATTTCCTGTCCAAGCTTACGATGGTCGCGCTTTTCTGCTTCTTCCATCATTTTGATGTAATCTTGAAGTTCACCCGGTTTTGCAAAACAAACTGCATAAACGCGAGTAAGCATTGGTCGACTTGAATCTCCGCGCCAGTAAGCACCGGCTACTTTATCGAGTTTGAAAGCCTGTCCATTAATTTCTTTTGTATTTGCAACATGAGGACCACGACACAAATCCAAAAATCCATCCTGCTCGTAAGTAGTAATTACTGCATCAGCAGGTAAATCATTAATGAGTTCAACCTTATACGGTTCATCAGCAAAAAGCTTGAGTGCTTCTTCTTTTGAAACTTCCTTGCGTACAAAATCATGATTACCGGCAATAATGCGGCGCATTTCCTTTTCTACTGCAGGGAAATCGGTTTCGGTGAATTTGGTGGTTGTTGGGAAATCAAAGTCATAATAAAAACCGTTGTCGATTGAAGGACCAATAGCGATTTTAGTTCCCGGAAACAAATGCAAGATTGCTTCTGCCATAACGTGTGCACAACTGTGTCGAATAATTTGTAGTTTTTCATCTACCATAATAAAACTCCTTAAAATACAACCAAATTCACCTAAATGTATTGTATTTTTGAATAATTATTATAATGAATTGCAGGAAATAATACAATTGCACTACTGAATCATTTTGAGGCTGTTCCCTCTCGTGAGAAAAGCCTCAGATGGATTCACAATTGCCAATGCCTCTATTTCGCCACCCTTGTGGATATTTTCGAGTAATACATCATTGATGGTGATTTTGTATTCTTTACTTTCCTGTAATGGAGTTTTAGACGAGACCTGGCAGTGGATGAAATTTTCGGTCATGCAGTTATAGATAAAGTTTCTTTCAGTAGATGAAGGCTGTTGTTTTTCTATAATTGCAGATACAGGTTTGCCTATGAATGATTTGATATAACTTACCTTTTGTTGTACCGCCCAATCGTTTATTTTTTTAACACGTTTCTGAGAGACAGACTGTGGGATTTTTGGTTTCATGCTACAGGCAGGAGTTCCTGGTCGTTCTGAAAAAGGAAAAGAGTGAACCCAAGTAAAATCACATTGCTGACAGAGCTCCATAGTTTGTTCAAAGTCTTCATCAGATTCCCCAGGAAATCCTGTAATAATATCGCATGCTAAAAAACAGTCAGGCTTTGCGGCACGAAGATTTTTGCAGGCATTCAAAACATCATCACGATTATATCTTCTGTTCATCGATGCAAGGACTTTGTTGCTGCCGCTTTGAACAGAAATATGAAAATGCGGTCGCACACGAGGATTTTTTATTACCCCACAAAAATCATCATCTACAATTTCAGGATACAAGCTTGAAATACGAAAGTTGATTTTTTCTGTATTCGCAAGTAGATATTTTAATAAGGCAGAAAAACTGTAATACTCCTCTACTCCATTTTCGTTTACAAAAAATCCTTTGTATTGTGCAATATTTATTGTTGTAAGCACAACCTCATCGTAGCCCTGATTTTCTAAAGCAAGCACTCGTTCTAAAGCAGATTTTACATCAAGGGAAACACTGTGTCCGCGGGCAATGTGGATCGTACAGAATGCACAATTGTTATTACAGCCGTCCTGAATCTTAAGGCTTGCACGGGAATGTGCCTGTAAAGAGCTTGCGGCAAACTTAAACGAATCTTCAGGAAAACCTGGTTTTATTGCCGGGATATTACAAAGTTCACTTTTTATAAGCGCTGCAAAATCAGCAGGAGAAAGCGTATTGTTTTTTAATAAATCAGGAAGCCGTGCAATTCTGCTTTTTATCTGTCCGCCAAGAACTGCAATACGAGGATCAATATCTTCAATCTGATTTTTTGAAAGCTGAGCATAACAGCCGGTAATAAGAACTACGGCATTTTTATAATTTTTTAATACAAGACGAAAAATCCTTCTTGCTTTTTGTTCGGCCTTTTGAGTTACTGCACATGTATTTATTATAACAAGATTTGTTTTATCATCCTGTTCATTAATTGAGAAAATTACATTAAAACCTGATTCTATAAAAAGCTGAGCAGCAGATTCGCTTTCAATCTGATTAAGACGACAGCCAAGTGTTTCTATTCTAACAGTACACACTTATTTAATCTTATCTTTTACTCTGTCACGACCACGGGATGCATCTACAGAAGATGAATTTAATCTTAATGCTTCATCATATGCTTCCAGAGCTTCCAGATAATTACCAGCCATCTCTCTTGCATAACCAAGACGAATCCACCAGTTGTCAATAAGAGGTTCTTTTTTTACTGCAGAAGAAAGTGAAATGTCGGCGTGCTGGTATCTTCCCTGACGAATATAAATTTCACCCATAAAATAATATGCCGTACCAAGACGCGAACTGCTTTCGTTGGCACCTGCAACATATTTCTGGAACTGTTCCATTGCACCGTTGTTTTTTCCAAGGTAATAGCGTGCTTCTCCTAGTATTTCAATAAGACGAAGGTCATAAGCACTAACTGCAAGACCTTCAGTTGCACGCTGTTCTGCTTCGGCATACTGCTTGTTCTTTACAAGTGACCAGCACATTACTACATATGAGTCAATTCTGTTTGGATTTTCTTTAAGTTCTTCTTCGCAAACCTGAACAGATTCTTTATATTTTCCGTTGTGATAAAGGACAAGAGCATCCTTCTGTTGTGTCTGTGTCTGGGCAAAAACTGCTGAAGCGTGAATTAATAATAATACAAAAATTGAAATTACTTGTTTTTTCATTTTATTTTTTCACCATTGTACACTTGCCGGAAAAATCACTGCCCGGTTCGAGTACTACTTTTTGAGTTATGATATCGCCGTCAAGAGAACCAGATGCCGTTACAAAAATCAATTTTTCTCCGTGAACGTTTCCTTTAACTTTTCCACGAATAAGAACTCTGTCTGCCTTAATATCTGCTTCTACGACCGCATTTGTATCTATAACAAGGTCACTTTTTGTGTCAATTTTTCCAGTGATTTTTCCGCGGATAAGGAATGGTTTTTGCATTTTTATGCTGCCATTAAAACTGATGTCGTCTTCTACGATTGTATCAAAGGCGTCATCTTCCATGTCGAAAAAATCTGAATCTTTTACATCAAACATACCATTATATTTTAACGGTAAAAAAATGGATGGTCAACATCATTCATGCAATTATATAGAAAAATCAGGGTTCTTCCGTACAAAAAAACTGAGCCCAACAGAAGGAAGTTGTGCTCAGTTTTTTGTACTCCGAAGGATGATTTTTCAAATGATATCATAAATCATTCTGATTATTCGTTTTTACCGTTAAAATCTAATTCGAAGGACTGGAGGGTGCCATTTAAAGGTAATTTTAGTTTGGTAGAAAATAGTTGCAGGGTTTTTATGCCGGCGAGTTTGCGTAAGAGTTTGTTTAGTTTGAAGTTGCCGTGCTGGTCGTCGGCGGCTATGGGGCAACCTTGTTTGGCTAAATGGATGCGAATCTGGTGCATGCGGCCTGTTTCTAGCTGGAGGCGGATCTGGCACATTTGGATTGGATCTCCGTCTTCACGGTCAATCGTCCATTCTTTTTCTACTTCATAATGAGTTACGGCACGCTTAGACTGCCCATGCTGAATAATATCTTCAGTGATATCACCTTCTTTTCTTTTAAGCGTTCCTGCGCAAATTGCAATGTATTCTTTTTTTACTTCTTTACTTCCTATTAATTTCGTCCATTTATTTGCAGCGGCAGGAGTTTTTGCAACAATCATCAGGCCGGAAGTATCTTTGTCTAAACGATGTACAAGATAAACCTTCTGCCCTACCTGTTTTGCAAGCTCTTCATCAAGCGGATGTGCAATTTTTTCTCCACCTTGAACGGGCATGCCTGCTTTTTTATTTATGATGAAAATTTCTTCATTTTGGTATATAATAGGTATAAGATTCATTTCTAACAATATAAACGAGGATTTATAAAATGGCAAGTTACACTAATATATCAAACATAATTAAAAAACTAATCACAACAACTTTTATAATCTTTCTTTTTTCATTTAATCTTTTCGCAGAAACAGTTTCTGATTCAGTTTATAATTATTCACTTGATATACCGGAAGGCTTTGCCCTTAATGATGTTTCTGAGGACCAGATGTCATACCATTTCATTCATCCAAATTATCCCGTTCAGTTTATATTGAAAATTTATGATGGAGCTTCTTACACATCATCAAGAATGGTTTTAGGTACTGCACTTAAAAAGCTTAATGCAGCAATGGAAATAGACACCTTTGCATGGAATAATTCACCGCAATGTGCAATTTCCGACTTTTCGATGACACTTGATGCAAAATATTCGGGATGGGCTGTATGTGCGCCGCTTCAAAAAGAAAATGCATATGTTGTAATACTCGCCTATTCAACTGCAGACACACGACAAAGCTGCAATCCTTTTATAATGTCAATTTTGAATTCTTTGTGCACCGATGAAAACTATTACTGCTTTCCTGGAATAATTGCTACTTATGCATATCCTTTGGAAGGCAAGAAAAAAGTAGACCTTAACATTCAGGGAAATGCAATTACAACCTACATTGACAATTCTGATATTGATGCCGCCCAGTTTGTTCTTGAAATGGAATATTCAGTTCTGCTGCTTTATGCAAACCACGAGCTTTGGAAAGAAGCATGGCAGCGATATTACAGAATGGTTTACCGCGACAGCTTTGGCCGACTGGAACAGGTTTCATACGATATCATTACACAGTTATACCCGTTGTGTGAAAAATCAAATCCTTCAAACCCAGAGCTAACTTATGCTCAGACCCTCCTTTCGTGGGTACAGAACTTTCAATATAAACGAGACAACGAAAAAGCTTCGAATACTGATTTTACAAATCTTCCGGCAGTTTTATGTGGAAAAGGAAATGACTGCGATTCACGAAGCATGCTTGTATGTGTATTCTTGCGTGCAGCAGGCTTAGAATCTTTCATGCTTATTTCAAGAGAATATTCTCACGCAATGGTAACTTTTGAAAATAAAGCACCCGGCCAGAAATATGAAGTTGAAGGAACGGGCCGTGAATTCTTGATGGGAGAAACTACTGCAAAAGTAACCTGGGGAACAATTGCACAGGAACACGCCGATCGCAGCAAGTGGATTCCCGTTATAATGCCCTAAGAAAGCAATGCAAATACTTCCTGAGCATCCTTTGCGTTGATGATATTCTGATGTAAATCTTCCTGCTTGAGCTTTGCGCAGAAATGTGAAATTGTCTTAAGATAAAGCGAATGCTGATTATAAGCCGCAGCAATCATAAAAAGCAAATCAACAGGTGTATCATCAATTGTCTGATAATCTGCAATAGGCTTTTTACAAACTCCAACAGCCATAACTAGATCTGTTACTGAAGAAAGACGAACATGAGGAATTGCAATTCCCTTTCCGATTGCCGTAGACATGAGTTCTTCGCGTTTAAGGATTTCTGTAGTAAGCTCTGAAGCATTTTTAATTTGAGGAGCTGTTGAAAGAACCTGTGAAAGCTGAACGATAGCATCATGCTTTGAGCTGTGATTTATAAATACAATTCTATCTGTAGAAAGGATATTTTTAATTTGAACTTCTGAATCATTCTGACTGAAAGAGCTTGAAGAAAGCTTGGCATTTACCCAATTTTCAACTTCTGATTTTTTAAAACGCCATACAGTACCAATTTTTCCTGCAGGAATTTCACCTTTCTGTGCCCAGTCATAAACAGTTCTATCAGAAACTCTAAGGTATTTTGCTACTTCTTCAATTGTAAGAATATCATCAGTCATTTTTTGCCCCTTTAGTACTTTTTTGTCATATATATTTGAAAATTATGTAATATTTTGCATATTATACTGTATTTTGTCAATATGTATATGTTTTATGATTTTTATAATTAAAAAATTTTCAAGATTCAGCTAAAAAAATGGCGTGAAGCCGAATTCCGGATGGCAAAAACATTCTGAAGTGCGGCCGCAAGGCGGCCATGTATATAATTACAAGGCACTTCAGCATGTAGGCGGTGAACCGCCGGTTTTGACAGCCGGAATTCGGCTGGAAGCCATTTTTTTTATTAAATATCACTAATGTTGAATTTTTACATTATATACAATATTATATAAATAATATGAAAACGAAACGTCACATACATATTTTCATTCTGCTTGCAATACTTTTTATACTAATATACATAATCCTTGCTGCAAAACCACTCGGAAAAGAATATCATTTTACTCCTCAATGGCGCAAAAACATTTCTACACCTACAATCAAGGTTGTTCCAGAGGGAACTCAGCAGATTTATTTTAAGCTTGGACAGTCAATCGGTTATTTTACTGAAGACGGACAAATAACTACTTTTAAAACCTTCCCTGCAAAAGCTTCAATTTCTTCTGAATATTATGCAATTTATAATACGGAAGATTCTCAGATTCATTTTTATAATAAATCTAATGCTGAACAGGGCGTTTTTGAAACTACAGGATTTCCGTTTTTTGAAGAAGACAGGATTTTTATTTTCCTTCCGGGAGGCGCTTCTTTTGCAAAATGTGATTCTCAGGGGAAAGTCATGTGGACAAATGAAAACACAGTTCCAATCACAGCCTTCAGTTCAAAATCAAAATATACTGCTTCGGGTTATGCAGACGGTACTATAAAAATCTTCGAAAACGAATCTGGCGCAGAAGAAATTGCGTTTACTCCGGGTGGAAGTGATTATAAAGTAATTCTTGGACTTGATGTTTCTAAGGATGGAACTTATATTGCTTCCGTTTCGGGCCATAACAAACAGCGTTTTGTACTTACAAAAAATGAAGGCAGTCAGCCAAAAATCATTTTTCACAGTTTTCTTGATTCAGACATGATCAGGCAGACTGTAGTCAGATTCTGCGATGATGATAAACGAATCCTTTACAATTACGAAGATTATCTTGGCATTTATAACATCGAAAAAGAAAAGAATACAAGCATTAAAATTGACAAAACCGTAATTGCAATTGAAGAAACAGACTCGCTCATCTTTGTTCTTGGCAAAAACGGAAACGAATATACGGTTTATATCATTGAAAAAACTGATACACTGCAGGGTTCTTTCACATTTACGGCAGATACTGCATTTATAAAAACTTACAACAACAATCTGTATATTGGTCAGGATACTTCAATTTCAAAAGTAAAGATTTCGAAGGAGTAGTTTATGAAAAAGCTTATCCATTTTATTATTACAATCCTTATTGCTGCTCCTCTTTTTTCTGTTGAATGGCCTCAGGAAGAATATAACAATAATGCTTTCAGTTCATATTTTGGTCAGAATATTTCGGGAAGAATAAGTACTTCGCTCATTTTTTCCGATCCTTCTGAAGTAAAGGCAATTAATGACGGAAAGATTTTAATTATGATGACTGATATTTCTGATGATTCTGAATTCTTCCCTTCTACGCTCGGAAATACAGTGATTTTGTGCCATGATGATGATTTGATTTCTGTATATGCAAATCTCGATGCCGAAACTACACTTCAGAATATCGGAACTAAAACAACGCTCAAGGAAGGGGATCTGATTGGTGAAACTGGTAATTCCGGATGGCAGCAGACACGAAGCAACCTTGAGTTTCAGATTATCGATTTACAAAAATCCTCTGCAATTAATCCAAAAATCCTTTTACCTCGTGCAGAAAATGAAATTGATTATACAATGACCGGAATTATGCTTCAGAATAAAGACGGTAAACTCTTTGATATCCGCGAAAACAAGATTTATCCTTCTGGACTTTACAGAGTTTATCAGACTCGAAATGCAATAGCGGTTCCATATAAAACTACTTTAACTATAAACGGTGTAGTTTTAGATGAAATTTCTTTTGATACGATCGGTCAGGAAAACGGAAAGCTGTATCTTTCGGGTGAAAAAAAGAAGTATGATGCTCAGGTGATGTACCCTGATAACACTCTTATTCTGCTTGGCGAAATGATGCTTACACCGGGACGCTCTACTTTAGGGCTTACGGCGCAAAATTTTCTTGGAAAACTCAAGCAGCAAAGCTATGTAATTTCAATTTATTAACAAAAATCCTCCATATATCATATTTGTTTGAGAATTTCGCAATTTGGTGTTAAAATAGTAATATGAAACCAAATATGATCCTTTCGGCCAGCGGATGGCGTAAAGTTTTTGCAGTTTCGGGAGATGAACAGGATAAAGCTCCCCAGATCAGTGAACAGGACAAAGCAATTTGCATTGCAGCGGCTTCTGTTTTTTTTGATTATATTTCTGAAATTACAAATCAGGAAGTTCCGGTTATTGCAGTAGGAATTGATGCTCGACCTACAGGCCCGGCCATGGCAGATGCAATGCTTCATGCGCTTGTAAAAAAAGGTGCCGTAGTTCAGTATTCAGGAGTTACTTCTGCGCCAGAAATCATGGCTTATGCAAAAAAGCTTGACGGATTCATTTATATTTCGGCAAGTCATAATCCGGTAGGCCATAACGGAATCAAGTTTGGTACAAACAATGGCGGAGTTCTTGAAGCAAAAGAAAACGCTAAGATTACCCAAAAATTTACTGCACTTTTAGATGATGACGCAGCTCTTGCTAAGCTTGTACAGGAAGCAGATGGCTGCAGTTCAATGGCATTAAAAGAAATTTACAAAACAGAACAAAGCTCAAAATTTAATGCACTGAAAGCATACGAAGATTTTATTCGCGAAACAATCACAGATTCTGCAAATAAAGAACATCAAAGAGATTTCTTTGAAATGCTTGATGGTCAGATTCGCGCAAATGGCTTTGGAGTAATCTGTGACTTTAATGGAAGCTCTCGTGCTAAATGTATAGATAAAGAATTTTTTACAACTCACGGAATTGATTTTTACTCTATCAACGAAGATGAAATTGCACATGAAATTATTCCCGAAGCAGAAAACCTTGTTTATGTTGCAGAAGCAATGGATGATTTACACAAACGCAAAAACTGTAACGTCATGCTTGGTTATATGCCTGACTGCGACGGCGACAGAGGCAACATCGTTTACTGGGATGAAAAGCAGAATAAATCAGTGATTTTAAAAGCACAGGAGGTTTTCAGTCTTTCAGTGCTTGCAGAACTTACTTACAGCATCTGGAAAAATGGCGGAGACTCTTCGTTTAAGCCGGCTGTTGCAGTAAACTGCCCTACTTCCATGAGAATTGATGAGATTTGCCGCGTGCTTGGTGCAGAAGTTTTCCGTGCTGAAGTTGGAGAAGCAAATGTTGTAAATCTAGCAAGAGAAAAACGTGAGGCTGGATACAATGTTCGCATTCTTGGCGAAGGCTCTAACGGAGGAACCATAACTTATCCTTCGAGTGTACGCGACCCGTTGAATACTGTTTTTGCAATTATAAAACTTTTGATGATGCGCGAAGACGGATTATATGAAATCTGGTGCAAGAAGGCTGGCATTGAATATAAGGCTGATTTTACTTTGACAGATGTATTGGAGAGTCTTCCGGTTTATACTACAACCGGAGTAAGTGAACCGCGTGCAATTCTAAAAGTAAAGAATACAGACCATGCTGCACTTAAAGCTGCTTTCCAGAAGGCTTTTGAGTCAGACTGGGAAAAGAAAAAGGCTGAACTTAAGAAAAAGTATGGTATTGAAAGCTACGAAGCAGTTATTACAAAAGGAACCGTACAGACTGTTGGAGTGAGCGACTGGTCAGAATCAGGCAAAGGCGGACTTAAAGTTATCTTTAAGGATGAAAAAGGTGCGCCAGTTACATTTATCTGGATGCGTGGCAGCGGTACCGAGCCTGTTTTCCGTGTTATGTGCGATGTCCGCGGGGATAATGCAGAAGAGGAAAAAGCACTGCTTGCATGGGAAACGGAGCTGCTTGGTAAGGCGGATGTGTAAACATGTACGTGGATTGCCACGTATGACAAAAGGCATAAAATAATATAATATATACATACAAGGAGATTTAAATGGAAAAA
>JAEEGL012543208.1_pt1 | contig 13565 bp, 10 predicted proteins | sample 9134231 | NCBI WGS metagenome assembly JAEEGL01 (sample SAMN16246548, study PRJNA631951) | gut metagenome | biome: gut microbiome; feature: rumen; material: fiber-attached | host: Bos | place: Iran: Karaj | collected 2018-10
CAGCCTGCCCGTCGGAAGCCCCTTCAACACCTACATCCGCAACCACTGGGAGGTCGAGAACAAGCTCCACTGGACACTCGACATGACCTTCCGCGAAGACCAGCAGCGCAAACGATGCAAAATGGCCGCACAAAACTTCTCTCTCGTCAGGAAGTTCGCCCTGAACGTCCTCAAAAAGGACAAATCCAAGCTCAGCCTCGTAAACAAACGTCTCAAGGCCGCATGGGATTGGGGCTATTTGATGCAAATATTACAAATTTGATGCGTTTGCCCTGAAAAACAGACTCTTATTTGCATGTTTCTCATATCAGACAAGCACTGAGTGTTGGAACTCATACATTATAGCGGAATCTAATCTAGCTAAAACCGTCTCAAAAGGATAAAGCCTGTCAACATTGGCACTCAGGTCTTTGGCTTCGGATGTGGCAATGCCTTATATGTCAATTGGATAAGTTCGGAAAGATAATTGCAATCGCTTTATGGAAGTGCGTTGCACCTGATACATCTTGTTTCATAGGTCGTATTTTTTGTCGTCAAAACCAAATATTTCTCTGGAACCGAAATCTTGATTAAAGGCAAGAAAGTTGGCGAATTGAGCTTGATTGTTGATAACCTCACGGATGTTTGCTATCTCAGCAATAAGCGCAAGCCCGAAGGCTTCTTCGGCAAAATGATGGCCTAAAAGCATTTAGCCATTTCCCGCCGCACGGATAGCACACAAACAATGAATTCTGACAACTCGGTTGGTGTCGGTTTCCGCAATGTTGCGCAACTGCTCAAGGTAAGGCTTGACGAAATCGGGTCTGCGTTTGCCAAGGACTCGGAACATTTCTGGTGCCTCCATCCTGACCTTATCGTTGCCATCGTATAACAGTGCTGCATACAATGGCAATTGATTCTTATATGGGACGGGTGCAATGGTGGCGATGTTCTCCGACGCCCAAACAAAAGCCAGCCTGACGCTCGCCTCTTCATCTTGGGCAAAGCGAAACAAATCAGCCCAATATGGCTCGATCGACTTGAAACGACCTCTCCCAATTCTTCCGAGAGCATTGACGGCACGCTCACGAAGAAGGGGTTCTGTGCTATCACAAAAAGCAGCGATTGCGGGCACATAATCCATAATGGAGAATGGAAAAGCAAGTCCCATCTCGCCGAGCAGCCAAAGCGCTTTTGACTTAATCTTTGTGGATTCCGATGCCAATAGCGATGCAACATATGGGATGTTTTTTTCCCATAATTCTTTGCTTTTCGTCAGCACACCAAGTTCTTTGTATAACGTTGAGTCCATTTTATCCCATCGTTACATCTAATACCATAATCAGCACAAAACCAAGGGCAAAGCCGATGGCGTTCCATAATGGCTGTAATTATATGAGCGCAAAGTTGGAAATTCTAATCAAAAAGCGAACTCATATCTCGCGCCCACCCAGCCACGGAAGCCTGTTTCCTTGGTGTAAGACTTCAGTTTGGTGCCTTCGGCGTTGGCATCCACTTGCTTTTCCATAAGGTAATCGCACAAGATGTAGAAATTCAAGGTGTTGCGTTTGTCCAACCTGATATCTGCGCCCAAAGAGCCTCTCAGACGGTTGACATAGCCTCCGTTGAAACCCTTCAAGAACCAACCAGGATCGCTTTCTTCGGAATAGTCATCCAAAGTGACATAAACATTGCCATCGTAAGCCGTCTCAATGACAGGCGCATTCAGATAGTTTCGCACTTCGAAATAAGCGTATGGCTGCACTATGCCGAAGCCTTTATACAAGGCTTTTACACGGCTTTTCAGCGTTAGTGCGTTTTGTGGATTTTGGTACACATTGAAGTCGCCCGTGCGGTGCGTCACCTGAAAGCGTTCTTTCAGCGAGAAGTTCCAGCTGCCGTAATGTATGGTGCCTGTGATATCTGCCATCAGTCTGTGGCGCATGCTCTTGAATGATTCGGTACTAGCGCCATAGCCGTTGATGAGCGCATAACCCAATCCGAGTTTGATGTTGGGATGCACTTTGTAGCTTAATGCCACCGTAGTTTGCAGACGGTCAAGGCTGCTGAAGTTGTTGTCGAAACGCACCTCTTCCTCCAGGGAAATATGCAGACCTCGGGTGATTCTCTTGTCAAGGCTCAATGAAATCCTTCCGCCAAATTCGGGGGCGAGGGCGACATTGGTTTGGGCTGTTGCCAAAATGGGGAACAACAATTCCAGCATCAATATGATGATATGTTTGCTTTTCATAACTGAATTTTTTTCTTGAACTCCAATATTTATTTTGCACGGCTGCCACAGTGTGACAGCCCTACAATTCTAAATTTAAAACGGTCCGTGACCGCCACCACCTGGGCCGCCGCCACCGCCATTGCCACCCGTGTAAGACGAGAGGCTTACAGAATTGCCGCCACTGACGGAAGCATCCGTGTAAAACGAACCCTCAAAGCATTCTGTTCCGCCCGTAACATTTACATTAGATTGTAAGGTAGGGGAGGAGACACCTGAGACGACAAGGGGTGTTCCTCCGCTTGCAGGGGCCTTGAAAGCGTAGGTTGTTGAGCCAACGGTCAAGCTGTACCAAGTGTTTTGCGACCAAGAAGAGGCCGAATAGCAACTCTGTGAGAGTGAGGAGCCGCTCTCCAATCCGCCAATGGCCACCAAGGTGCCTCCAGTGAGGTAGAGTTTGTAGCCGCCCTCCGAGTTGGCATCAACGGCCAATTCGGGAGAACTGGCACTGATGGCATAAACCACGCCACCTTTGATATAGCAATTGCCATTGGCATCGAGGCCGTCGTTGCCTTGGCTATAGGCGCAGACCAACCCGCCCGAAATGGTGAGATTGCCGCCTGAGTTGATGGCGTCGTCCGATTGGGAATGACTGTACACCTCGCCACCCGAAACCGAAAGCGTGCCCTTGGCTTCGATGCCTTCGTGGGCTGTGCAGTTTACCACTACATAGCTACCTTTGAAAATCAAGTTTCCGTCGAACTTGAGACCTTTAGCCGAAACACCGTTGGAACTATTGTTGCCCCATCCGCCATGGCCTCCACCGCCGCCATTAGAGCCGAAATTGCTTCCAGTTACCGTCACATTGACCGTGCCGCCATAAAAGTAGCCGTTGCCGTCGCTGCTGATGCCCTTGCCTCCTGTTCCTGTGCTGGTGAGCCTCAACGTACCATCTGTCATCTTGATGTAGTCCTTGCCCCTGACACAAGCAGGCTTCAAAGTGTCGTTACCGCTGACAATGACTGAACTTGACACCTCGATGGTAATGGCACCACTAATAAAATGCACATAGTCATCGGAAACGATGCCCGACTTGCCCGTCGCCGCAACAGTGAGGCTTCCTTCGCCACTGAAGATGAACTGGCCTTCGCCAAATATCACGCCTTTTTCGTCTTCGGTGTCAGGTGTGTCGGTGTAATTTGTACCGTCAGAAAGCGTGTTTTCGCCTTTTAAAACTATGAAAGTACGCTTGCCTTTGCTCGGCTCGGCCTGCATGCCTTGCACATTGATGGCCGCGCCATTGGGATTGGTGATGCTCACGCCATTCAGTGTAATGGCTTGTTTCTTCGCGCTATAGAGCTTGAAGAAACCATCGTTAGTAGTTCCTGAAAGTTCATACATCACATATTCTTCGCCCGAATATACAATGGTCACATCGTTGCCATTGACGGTCACGGTGAAGTCGTCGTTGGTGCCGGTAACAATCGCATTTCCATTGGTGGAAAAGCCCACGCCAACCGTTTGTGTGAACACTGTATTGGCGATGAGGTCTTCGCTGTCGTCGATCTCAATTGGATCGATGAGGACGATATTGTCCTTTTGGCAACTTGCAACCGGCAATCCCAGCAAGACCAACAAAAAGTAATTCAAGAGTCGTTTCATCTTTGTGGTTAATATTTGTCAGATAACCATAAATTGGGGTGCTTTATTGTACTTATTTCGCTTTTTTTCCTTAATATATCTTCCTTATATCCGTGTCAATGAGCTTTTTATATAACACCGAATCCATTATGAACTATTTTGTGACAGCTTCAATTCTACTCAAGATGGTTTCAAACGGATAAAGCCCATCAGCATTGGTAATCAGGCCTTTGAGTCGAATAGGGAAGACCATTGGTGGGTTTTCCAAATCCAACAAGGTCATATTGCGTAGTTGATGGGTGCTTTGGTATACGAGGTTGAGTGCCACGAAAACTTGGCCTGCGGTATCTTCCCATCTCTCGATGACTAACTTGGAGCCTATGGGCGTCTTTTTCTCGATGGTATTTGGTAGACTGTAGTCCTCAGCTTCCAAAGCAGCCAAAACGCTGGCGATATTGGAGTCGTGGCCGCAGAGGAAGGTGAAAAGGCGGCTTCCTGTCTGCAATTCTTCTAGCATTGTCTTCAAGAGCGGTCGGGCCACTTGCTTGGCCACCGCAGGCGCGGTAAACAGCACGTCGCCATACCAGTCCTTGATGGCCGATATGCTTTCCCAATCCTCCCAACGCAAGGTGTCACCAAAGGTTGCCTTCACAGCATCGGGTTCCTCATAATATTGCAGTATGAGCGCATCGGCAGCCTGACAGGCAATCCGTAAAGAACCGCCCATACCCGGTTCGCGGTATTTGATGAGATACACATGTGCGTCGTCGGTGCGGAAATGGCAAGTGTCGCCTTCAAGGCAGGCTTTGCTTTGATTGATGTCGAGCACGCGTTCCAGCACCTTGTAGTTATCCGTCATCTTCTCTCCTATGCCAACCACGCCTTTTTCGCCGCCCATTGCGGTAATCTGTTGTTGGGCAAAGGCTTTGAAATCCTCGCTGTCGTCGGTGATTTGCGGAGCGAACACGGAATCCATTCTACCCAAGTCATAGTGGTGCTCGATGCTGATGTTGGCCACGGGCAGCATCCCCGAAGAGAAATACTGTGCCGTAGCGATGGTGCGCTGCAACGAGTTGGCATAGAAGCGTATAGTTCCCTCTGTGGGAATCTCGTTTTCCCGCATCAATCCCTCGCTGACCAGCCATTTGCGGAAATATTGGCCCATCATAGTCTCCAATGTGCCGCCACGTAGCGACAACTCACCAGGAGCCGATGACCAATGATGCCATTCGTGTGGCGTGATGCGTTGCAATGTTGATTGCCTTCCTGACAGGGGTGAGCGGATGTTGTGTCGGCTCAACACTACAACTTGTTTCAAGGTGTAACGCTCACCGAAAGCTTCAGGGCGGTTGGATTGTGCAAAAATTGTGAGCGACATTCCCCATAAGAGGAAACTCAGAAGTGTTCTATAGGTTTTGAACATTTTGTTTTGTTTGCTTGCAAAAGTACAAAAAAATTGTGCGAGACCGAGGCTCTGTCTCGCACAATAAAACTAACTCAAAATTCATTCTAAATGTATGACAAAAATCTGCTGCAAAGTAATGGCTTTTCCGAAGACTGTGAAATCCCCAATGATGGGTATTTTGCCTCGGGCAGAATCCCTATATCTGGCGATGCGGCAGACTTGCGAAATTTTCCTATTTTTGCCCCATCAAATCAGTAATATCATGCCTAGAAAGAAAACTACTTTCTCGAAAGACACCAAATTTGCCGAGTTGTTGACAGACGACCGTAGGCTGTTGCAATTGTTGCCCCGTTTTGGCATAGGATTAGGCTTCGGTGACCGCAGTGTGGACCAAGTGTGCCAATTGAACAATGTCAATACTGAGTTGTTTCTCATGATTTGTGAAATCTATTCTGACAACAATTTCAAGCCTGGACAATATGAACTTCAACATATCGATATGAGTGACTTGCTTGCTTATCTCAAGTCTTCGCACTTATATTATCTTGACGAGCGTTTCCCGCACATCGAGGAGCATCTGCAACGCATCATAGACGCTTGTGGACAGAAATACGGCCCTATGTTGCGCCATTTTTATGACGAGTACAAACAAGAGGTGATGCGACACATCAAATACTACGAGGAAGAGGTGGTGTTCCCATATATTGAGGCTTTGCTCAGCGAGCAACGTACTGATTCCTATAAGATTGATGAGTTTGAGCATAACCACACCAACATACAGGATGTACTCGATGATATGATGAATATATTGCTTAAATACCTTCCAGGAGACATCCTGCCCAAGGAACGCATTGAGATCTCGTATGACATTATGGAATTGAGCGACGACTTGAATCGCCACTCAATTATCGAGGAACGTATTCTCATTCCCTGTGTTGAATCCCTTGAAGTTACACTATGAGAAGTCGAGTCATCATTTGTGAAGCATCAGAGCTCATCACCATCGGGTTGGTCGAGATTATCGATGGTATGGCGCAGTTTGACGTGGTGGCCCGCCTTGACAATCCTGAACATTTATCCGAGAAGATATTAGCCACCGATGCCAACTTTGTGATAATCAACCCTACACTGTTGGGCTGTTTTAGTAGGGATTTTCTTTCGCAGTTGGGTAAAGAGTGCCCGCAAGTCACTGTTATCGCTTTGGTGACTACCTGTGTCGATTATTCGATGCTAACACCTTACAGCGGCATCATCGAAATCAATGACACAAAGTCGAAAATCATCAGCAAAATGAACGAGTTTGCACGTGGCGAAGCCACAAAGAATACTGATGATGTGGAGCTCTCAAAACGCGAGACAGATGTGTTGGTTGCTGTTGCCAAAGGCATGATGAACAAGGAGATTGCAGATCAAATGAACATCTCTATCCATACGGTTATCTCGCATCGCAAAAACATCACTAGAAAGACCGGCATCAAGTCGGTTTCAGGCCTTACTGTCTATGCCTTGTTAAACAATCTGATTGACGAGAAGGATTTGATTTGACCTGCCCTCAGTGCCAATTGTTGTGGCATAAAACCGCTTTAAACATATCATATTTTGGAATGGCGGTCAACTCTTTTTTATCCCCATCTCCTTGCGGTTTTTCCCGATGTAAACGAAATAAAGCACCAGATCAGTCGCAACTAATAAAGCGTTGAATGCGTAGAGCCATGTTACAATGTCATAGTTGTTTAGCACTTTGTGTATGATTCCGAAGATATAACCCAAAATGACTAATGACATAAAAAGCGGACTCTTGCCGATGACCACTTTGGTGCGTATCGACTTGGCGATGGATACGGGCCAACTCACTGCAAAACAAAGTAAAAAAAGTACCTCCCAAATGCTGAAATTTGCCATGTTTGATGAGATTGTAATTGGTTGCAAAAATACGTTTTTTTCTTTGTCGTTTTTCGAAACCAATAATAAAACCATATTAAATCCGTTTTCTTTCCATCGTTCGGAACGAAATTTGAACTTTTTTGTCGAACCAAAGAGAAAAATCTGTAATTTCGTCAAAAATTTAGACTTATGAAATCTAGACATAGATTAGGCTTGATTCTTGGAATAGTTTTTTCTATAACCATTTCTGCATCAGCACAAAAGCATATCGAAAACTACAATCCTGAAACCTTATTCAACGAAGGTGTGTTGCTGTTCCAAAACCAAGAATATGGTGCGGCCCTTTCCTCGTTCACCGAATACCGTTCATTAGCTGCTGATGCCAAGTCACAGCGTTGCGTCGATGCCCAATATTACGAGGCGGTCAGTTCTCTCTATTTGGGACAAGCCGACGGCCCAGCAAAAATCATACAGTTTGTGAATGACAATCCTGGAAGTACATGGGCACGGCATGCTGTTTTCCTGTATGCTAATCATCTGTTCCAAAGCAAGAAATACAAGGACGCGTTGGCTATTTATGAAAAGACAGATGCTATGTCGCTCACAACCGATGAAGCGCAGCAGATGCAGTTCAATATGGGGTATGCCTATTTCCAATCGGGCGATTTGGATAAAGCCATTCCACTCTTTCACGGTTTAATGATGAACGATGGCAAGTATAAGGATTCGGCACGTTATTATTATGCACATATTCAGTATATTAAGGAGAAATATAATGAGGCACTGGAAAATTTCAGGCTTTTGCGTGCACATAAGGAATATGGCAATGTAGTGCCGTCTTATATTATGCAGATTGATTACCTTAAGGGAGATTACCAGTCGGTGATAGAGGAGGGACCTGAGTATATTCGCAAGGCAGACAAGAAACGCAAATCCGAGATGGCTCAGATTGTTGCCGATGCCTATTTCCAACAAAAGAACTATGACAAGACGTTGGAATATTACCAGATTTACATTAAGAACTTGACTCGAGGCTTTTCGCGTGAAGCATACTATCAGATGGGTGTAAGCAAGATGATTAAGGAGGATTACCAGGGTGCCATTGCCAATTTGCAAAAGGTGGCAGGTAGTTCGGATATTCTGGCGCAATTTGCATCGTATTATTTGGCATCGTGTTATGCCAAGAACAATGAACCTAAATATGCCCGTAGTGCATTCTACAATGCCTATTCTGCCGGCTTCGATGTCGAAATCAGCGAGGAGTCCTTGTTTGACTATGCTCGGTTGAGCCTTATCCCGGGTGTGGATCCCTTTAATGAGGCGGTTGGCCTACTTGATAGCTATATCGAAGACCATCCCAAATCGGCTCGTAAAGCAGAGGTGGAGGAAATGACCATATATCTGTTACTCAATACAAAAGAAAACGAGGAGGCACTTCGCCGTCTTGAAGCAATGAAAAATAAAAGTCCTGAGTTGCAGACGGTTTACAACGAATTGCTGTATACAACGGGGATTGATAATTTCCAAAAAGGTTACTATGACAAGGCTCAAGTGTGTTTTTCCAAAATCTTGAACAGCCGTCTAGATGTGCCCAACAAGGCTAGGGCGTGTTTTTGGATGGGAGAGTCATCCTATCAAATGGGAGACTATATCACAGCAGGCAAGTATCTTACCCAGTTCAAGACGATGAAAGGTGCAGCAAACCTGCCGGAATATGCTCTTGCCAATTATGATTTAGGATACATTTATTATCAGAAACCCGATTACGAAGCTGCTATTGGAAGTTTTAAGCGTTTTATTGCTGCTGCTGACTATGATCAAGATGACCTTAAGACAGATGCGTATATTCGTATTGGAGACTGTTTCTTTATGGATCGTAGCTACAGCTATGCCATCAAGTACTACGAACTTGCAGCTCGCACTGGGAAACGCAATGCCGACTATGCTGTTTATCAACAAGGTTTGTGTTATGGAGCAAAGGGAAAGGTGAATCAAAAGGTTGCCATTCTGAACGATTTGTTGCAGGATTATCCGAGTACGCCTTATTATGAGCAAGCCTTGTTCGAAATCGGTAACACCTATCTTGTCCACGGTGACAAGCGCTCGGCCATTGCCAACTTCAACCGTCTTATCAAGGAAAGACCACGTTCGAGTTATACACGTCAGGCGATGATGAAGGTGGGTATGATCTATTACAACAACAATCAATACGACCAAGCCTTGACCAACTTGAAGAATTTGGTTGCGTCTTATCCTAACACGGACGAGTCGCGGGAGGCCTTAAGTATCATTCGCAGCATCTATATGGAACAGAACAAGTTGGATGAATACTTCGGTTATGTCAATGCCAATGGTGGTCAGGTGAAAGTCACCCAACAGGATTCCTTGGCCTTTGCCAACGCGGAGGGATTCTACCTTGACGGTCGCTATCAGCAAGCTCAGGCGGCTTTGCAGTATTATTTCGACAATTTCCACAACGGTGCGTATCTGCTGAAGGCTCACTATTATGGTCTCGAATGCGCTGAAAAGGTAGGGACTGAAGACCAAGTCGTAGCACATCTTAATTACATAATTTCGCAACCTGACAACGACTACACTGACAATGCCTTACTGAAAATGGCACGTATTGAATACGAGAAAGGCGATTATAGCAAGGCAGGTGAATATTATGAGCGCTTGTCGCGTATCACTGAGGAACCCCTCAAACGTTTGGAAGCCCTCGAAGGAAGTATGAAGAGCAATTTCTTCTTGGGTAAATACGACAAGGCCATAGAGATGGGTGAGAATTTGAGACAGTCACGCGACTTGACTGAAGATCAGGTCAACCAGATTAGCCACATTATGGGGAAGTCGTATTTCGAGAAGGGTAACTATAATGCCGCTATCGAGAAACTTGACAAAAGCGCTCGTAATGACAAGTCGGTTTATGGTGCCGAGAGTGCATATTACTCTGCTGTCGCCTCCATACAGCTGAAACAATACGACGAAGCTGAAAACAAAGTCTTCAATATCGCCGACAACTTCTCGAAATATGACTATTGGGTCGCCAAGTCGTTCATAGCGCTGGCAGATGTATATGTGGCCAAGGAGAACTTTTTCCAGGCCAAGGAAACCCTCCGCAGCGTCATCGACAACTATAAAGGCATCGACCTGAAACAGGAAGCCCGTTCCAAGCTCGCCGAGGTAGAGCGTAAGGAGCCTAAAGTGAGCAACAGCAACGGCATAGAACCTTTAGAAATGGAATAAGCCAAGCCCCTCTGGGGCGATGGTCACTAAGCAGGAGATGCAAGCCCCTGCTCAAACACTAAGAATAATGAAAAAACACATCCTCATCCTATCTCTGGCACTCATAGCCGTCACCGCATTCGCCCAACACGATGAACAGGTCACCGTGGAAGGCAAATACCGTCCCAAAGTGAACAAGGTATACAAACTTCAGCTCACCCCTGAGACGCCTCAACCTTCGTATGACTTGCCCAGCACTGAAGTCAACCCGATGGAAGCCAAACAGAAATTTGCCCTAGACTTGGAAAAAATCAGTCCGACCGCGTTTGCGGCAAAAAATGACAAATTGGTCGCGCCTACAGAGAATTTCATCATGGCGGGAATGGGAACAAATCTGTCACCCCTGTTCCTTTATAAGCATAATTCTATGCTGACCAAGACCCTCGGCCTCGGTGTGGGCATCAAACACAACTCCTCTTGGGTCAACATCAAAGATTACGCGCCTTCGAGTTATATGAACAATGCCTTTGAGGTTAACCTCACGACGAGCAAGTTTGACGGCTTTCAGTTGGATGGCGGTTTGTATTATAAGAATGATATGTACCATTTCTATGGCATCAATCTGTTGGAAACGCCGATGACCGAGGAACAACTCGCTTTCTATTCCCCAAAAACTACCTATAACAAGATTGGCACGCACGTCGGTTTGACTTCCGCTTCGACTCGTATTAGGGAGTTGAGTCATGCGGCGCAGCTGAATTATTATTATTTGTTTGGGCGTGAACATGCCTTGGATTTGGATTATACAATAGATTATGACAATAATTTCTGGGGTGATAAGAGCCATCCGCAAAAGGTCGGTGCAAATTTGGGATTCCAATATGATTATTGTAAGTCAGTTGGGATGAATGATTATACGGTCGCTAATCGTATCTTGTTTAAAATCAATCCTTTCTTTGAGATGAGTGATGAGTTCTACCGTTTGCATATTGGCGTGCGTTTGGATGGCGCTACACGTGTTTCGAAAGAGGATAAGTTCCTCGCTGTTCGTCCCGATTTGAGCGGTAGCTTGTTTGTTTTGGATAAAAAACTGGAGTTTTATGCAGGTCTGAATGGTGGACGCAAACTGTTGAGGTTCAGTGATATTGTTGAAGATAATCCGTTCCTTTCCCCTATGTGTAACCCCTCGTTAGGCGTTCAGAATGTGAAACTTGGTTTTGATGGTGGGGTGCGCACCAATATCATGGAAATCGTGGATTTGCATCTGGGTGTGCGTTATCGTCATACCAACAATGATCCGTTCTATGATTATTATATCCCCGATGCCAATCTTTATCCCTCAGAACTCGGTCTCGTCTTGAACACCTTTGATCTTGTTTATGATGAGACCCAGTTGGTGACCGTCATGGCAGATGCCCGTGTAAGAATGCGGAATAGCCTCACAGCCGATTTGGGCTTTGCCTATAACGGTTGCAAGCCTACTGTTGAGAAATACGCTTGGTATCGTCCCACGACGGAAGGCAAATTGAAACTGACTTATGATTATGACGACAAATTGGCATTTAATACCACTTTGCTCTATCAAGGAGGTCGCTATGCCAAGGTGTGGGATGGTGTGGTCGATTGGCAGAATTTCAATTTCACTGCTGAAAAACTAAAAGATGTTTTCGACCTTAGCGTTGGTGCTGATTATACGGTGAACGACCAAATCACAGCCTTTGTATTGTTTGATAATGTGGCACACCAGAAGTATCATTTGTTTTACAACTATCCTGTTACGGGCATCCAATTCTTCGTTGGCGTGAAACTGAAATTCTAAAAATATACTTCGGATTCCTCTCGAAGCCTGCTTCTAAAAGATTCCCCGAGGAGTATGGCATAAGAGTCACGCTTCGTGTTAAGCTCTGTCAAATATGTCATTTCTGTGGTGGGTTTGTGGGATGGCACGGAATCTAAACAGGGTGGAGTTGAAATGAATAATGTCATAGGAGGCCGATTCCAATAGGATAGATTTCATAACCTCTCTACGGCTCTATAATCGTCCTTGTTTCAAAAGCTGTTTTCTGATTCCGCGTGTGTGAAAGAAATCGGCTTTTTCGATTTTAGCCTATTTTTAGCCTCGTAGAGCCGTTTTGGATAAAAAACAAATTTTTCAACTTTTTTGACCATCGTGCCGAAAAATTGTGTATCTTTGCACTTTTAATTAAAAAACTCTAAAAATCAGAAAATGACTGAAGAAGAAAAAAGAGAATTGGCAAGTGAAGAATATGGTGCCAGTAAGATTCAGGTCCTGGAAGGCTTGGAGGCCGTACGTAAGCGTCCAGCTATGTACATCGGCGACGTCCATTTTCGTGGCTTGCATCATTTAGTATATGAAGTAGTTGATAATTCTATTGACGAAGCTATGGCGGGCTATTGTGACAAGATTGATGTCCGTATCCTGCCCGGCAACGCCATCAGTGTATTGGATAACGGTCGTGGTATCCCCACGGGTATGCATCCCAAGGAGCATCGTTCGGCCTTGGAAGTGGTTTTGACTGTGTTGCACGCTGGCGGTAAGTTTGACAAGGGTTCCTATAAGGTCTCTGGCGGTCTGCACGGTGTGGGTGTCAGTTGCGTCAACGCTTTGTCAACCCACCTCACTGCTGAGGTCTATCGTGAAGGCCAGATTTTCAAGCAGGAATATGAGTGTGGTAAGCCCCTCTATGACGTGAAAGTTGTGGGCACGACTGAGATGAATGGCACCCGCATCACTTTCCAACCCGATGGCTCTATCTTCCAAACTACGGAATACGACTACAGCACGCTGGCCAACCGTATGCGCGAGCTGGCCTACCTTAACCATGGCATTACCATCCAACTCACCGACGAACGCCAAAAGGAAGAAGATGGCGAGTATCGCAGCGATACTTTCTATTCCGAGAATGGTCTTATTGACTTCATTGCTTATCTCGATGCCAATCGCGAGAAACTCATTCCCGATCCGATTTACATTTCGGGCGAGCGAAACAATGTTCCTGTTGAGATTGCTTTGGAATACAATAACGAGTACAAGGAAAACCTGCACTCTTATGTCAACAATATCAACACAATAGAAGGTGGTACCCACCTGCAAGGCTTCCGCTCAGGCTTGACGCGTTCGTTCAATGCCTACGCCGAAAAGAGCGGGCTCCTCGAAAAGCTGGAGAAGCTGAAGGTGAA
>JAEEGL012642979.1_pt1 | contig 13565 bp, 13 predicted proteins | sample 9134231 | NCBI WGS metagenome assembly JAEEGL01 (sample SAMN16246548, study PRJNA631951) | gut metagenome | biome: gut microbiome; feature: rumen; material: fiber-attached | host: Bos | place: Iran: Karaj | collected 2018-10
CACCGTGATCTACGAGACCGGAACCTTCACCATCACTCCCAAGTCCGTTCAGGTCCTTGCTCTCAACAAGACCAAGACTTACGGAGACGCCGACCCCGAACTCGGAGTCAGGTTCGTAGGACTGAAGGAAGGCGAGACCGTTGAGTACGAGCTGTTCCGTCAGACCGGCGAGGATGTAGGCACCTACACCATCACCGTTACCGGTGCGACCGATCAGGGCAACTACACTGTGATCTACGAGAACGCCGTGTTCACCATCACTCCCAAGTCTGTTCAGGTCCTTGCTCTCAACAAGACCAAGACCTACGGAGAAGCAGATCCCGAACTCGGAGTCAGGTTCGTAGGATTGAAAGATGGGGACACTCTCGAGTACACCCTGTCCCGTGTCCCCGGCGAAGATGTAGGCACCTACACCATCACCGTTACCGGTGCGACCGATCAGGGCAACTACACTGTGATCTACGAGAACGCCGTGTTCACCATCACTCCTAAGACCGTCACCGTAAGCGCTGACAACAAGACAAAGATGTACAGATCAGCTGACCCCGAGCTCACCGCCAAGGTGGAGGGAACCGTGGGCGGCGAGACCATCGAGTACACCGTCACCCGTCAGGCCGGTGAGGCTCCTGGCAGTTACACCATCACTCCTTCCGGAGAGACCTCGCAGGGCAACTACACTGTGATCTACAAGGCAGGAGTCCTTGTGATCACGCAGAAGGGAGTGTCCGTTATCGCCGACAACAAGGCCAAGACCTACGGAGATGCGGATCCCGAACTCACCGTCACGGTCGTCGGTCTGCACGAGGGCGAGTCTGTTGTGTACGAGGTGTCCCGTGTCCCCGGCGAGAACGCCGGCGAATACCAGATCATCGTGACCGGTGATCCTTCACAGGGCGGATACGATATCGAGTTCGTGAACGGAACGTTCACGATCAACCCCAAGTCCGTGCAGATCCTTGCTCTCAACCAGACCAAGACCTATGGAGATGCGGATCCCGAACTCGGAGTCAGGTTCGTCGGACTGAACGACGGAGACACCCTCGAATACACCGTCACCCGCGAGGCTGGAGAGGACGTGGGAACCTACGTCATCACTCCTGCAGGAGAGGCGATCCAGGGCAACTACTCAGTCATCTACGAGCCCGGAACCTTCACCATCACTCCCAAGTCCGTTCAGGTGCTTGCTCTCAACAAGACCAAGACCTATGGCGACGCCGACCCTGAGCTTGGAGTCAGATTCGTCGGACTGAAGGACGGAGAGACGCTCGAGTACACCATCTCACGCGAGACCGGAGAGGATGTCGGTTCCTATGCCATCACCGTCACCGGCGCTGCGGAGCAGGGCAACTACTCCGTGATCTATGAGAACGGAACCATGACCATCACTCCCAAGTCCGTGCAGGTCATCGCCGAGAACAAGACTATGACCTACGGCGATGTGGAACCGGAACTCACAGTGAGGTTCGTAGGATTGAACGACGAGGACACTCTCGAGTACACCCTGTCCCGTGTCGCTGGCATCGATGTCGGCGAGTACCTGATCACCGTCACTGGTGAGACCGATCAGGGCAACTACTCTGTATCGTATCAGAACGGAATCTTCACCATCAGCCACAGGCCCGTCACCGTCATAGCGGAGAACAAGGTCAAGTCCTACGGAGATGCCGACCCCGAACTCACCGCCAGGATCGTGAACGTGCTCGGCGACGACAAGCTGACCTACACCCTGTCCCGTTCTCCGGGAGAGGACGTGGGAACCTACGTCATCACTCCTGCAGGAGAGGCGATCCAGGGCAACTACTCAGTCATCTACGAGAACGGTACGCTGACCATCTCCACCACCGCCGTCACCGTGAGCGCCGACAACAAGAACGTGGTCTACGGAGACGCCGACCCTGAACTCACCGCGACCGTGTCCGGTCTGCACGAGGGAGTCGAAATCGAGTACGAGATCGCCCGCGCACCCGGAAAGGATGTAGGCTCCTATGTGATCACCGTCACCGGTGCCTCCGTACAGGGAGGCTACACCGTTGTGTTCATCAACGGTGTCTTCAACATCACCCCGAAGGAGGCCACCGTGATAGCGGACAACGCATCCAAGGTGTACGGAGACGCAGACCCCGAGTTCACCGCTAAGGTCGACGGACTGATCGGAAGCGACAGCCTGTCCTACACGCTGAACCGTGCCGCCGGCGAGAACATCGGAGAGTACGACATCGTCCCCGCAGGAGAGGAGCTTCAGGGCAACTACATCGTGACCTACAAGAAGGGAACCATGGAGATCACTCCCAAGGCAGTTACCGTCACCGCGGACGACAAGTCCAAGGTGTACGGAGACGCCGACCCCGAGTTCACCGCTAAGGTCGAAGGCCTTGTCGGAGAGGACTCGCTGGACTTCGAAGTCATATGCGAAGCCGAGAAGAAGGTCGGAACCTACACTATCCTTGTCGTCGGAGCATCCGCTCAGGGTAACTACACCGTTACCTACAAGAGCGGAACCCTCACCATCGCTCCCAAGGCAGTTACCGTCACCGCGGACGACAAGTCCAAGGTGTACGGAGACGCAGACCCCGAGTTCACCGCTAAGGTCGACGGACTGATCGGAAGCGACAGCCTATCCTACACTCTGAGCCGTGCGGCCGGAGAGAACGTCGGAGAGTATGTGATCATTGCATCCGGAGCATCCGCTCAGGGCAACTACACCGTCACCTACAAGAACGGAACCATGACCGTCACTCTGAAGGCAGTGACCGTCATCGCCGACGACAAGTCCAAGATGTTCGGAGACGAGGATCCCGAGTTCACCGCTAAGGTCGATGGACTGATCGGAAGCGACGTCCTTTCCTACACGCTCAGCCGTGCGGCCGGAGAGAACATCGGAGAGTACACCATCACCGTGACCGGTGAAGCGGTCCAGGGCAACTACACCGTCACCTACACTAACGGAACCATGGAGATCACCCTCAGGGAGGTCACCGTGACCGCCGACGATGCGTCGAAGGTCTATAGAAACGCCGACCCCGAGTTCACCGCCAAGGTGGAGGGCACCCTCGACGGGGACAATGTAGAATTCACCCTGTCCCGCGCAGCCGGAGAGAATGTCGGCAGATACGACATCATCCCCGCAGGAGAGACGGTGCAGGGCAACTACTCTGTCATCTTCAAGAACGGAACCATGACCGTCACCCCGAAGGCGGCGGTCGTCACCGCGGACGACAAGTCCAAGGTGTACGGAGGAACGGATCCCGCATTCACTGCCACCGTCACCGGTCTGATCGGAAGCGACACTCTGAACTACAGCATGTCGCGCACGTCCGGATCCGATGTCGGATCCTATACCATCACCCCGAGGGGAGCAACCCTCCAGGGCAACTACTCTGTGACCTACCTGAGCGGAACCCTCACCATCACCCCCAAGTCTGTGACTGTGACCGCGGACAGCAAGGCCAAAGTCTACGGCGAAGCGGATCCCGAGTTCACTGCCACCGTCACCGGTGTGCTGAAAGGAGACTCCGTCTCCTACAACCTCTCGCGTGTCGTGGGAGAGGATGTCGGAAAGTACCGCATCGATGTGTCCGGAAGCGCCAAGCAGGGCAACTACCGCGTCTCCTTCGTGAGCGGAGAGCTCGCGATAGGAGCTGCCAAGGTCACCGTCACCGCTGACGACATAGTGAAGAAGAGAGGAGAGGCCGACCCCGAGCTGACCGTGACCATCACCGGTCTCAAGCAGGGCGACACCGTGCAGTACACCGTATCCCGTGAGTCTGGAGAGAGCGTGGGAACCTACGTCATAACCGTGACCGGAGAGACCATGCAGGGCAACTACGCGGTCTCCTTCAGGAACGGTACCTTCACCATCGAGGAGGGACTGTACACCGTCACCGTCAACGTGGTGGGCAAGGGAACTGCATCTGCATCCGTCACCGAGTGCGCCGCAGGCACCGTTGTCACCCTCACCCAGAAGGCAGAGGACAAGTGGCAGTTCAAGGGATGGAGCTCCGACCAGGTGACCGTCCAGAACGATTCCTTCGTGATGCCTGTCGGCGATGTCACCATCGGGGCGCTCTTCGAGGAGGTCCCGGCTCAGGACTACAACTGGCTGTGGATCCTGCTCCTGCTCATCCTCTTGATCATCATCATAGTTATCATCGCGAAGAGGATGAACGACAAGAAGAACGAATGAACCAATAACACAGGGTCGGACCCGCCACTCCGGCGGCGGTCCGTCCCTACAAAACCCTAAAGCAGGAGGTCCGTGCCTCCTAGTTTTCCACTTTTGCATCCTTTCTACCCGCCTCCGTTAATGAACGGTTCCAAAGTAACGGTATATGGATGACATCCGCTGTCTATGAATCAGGTTCCGCAGCTCGATAGGATCATCAAGCGCATACAGTCCGCCATGGTTGCATTGGAGGATGTCTCCCCGGAGACCGCCCGCAAGGCGCTCAGGAATCTGTTGGATGAGATCATATCGGAGTTCGAAGGCCAGCCCGGAATGCAGACCATTGTTCTCAGCATCGCATCGGGCGATATCAGGCACCTGGAAAGGGATGATTCCGATGAGCTCTTCGATGAATGGAACGCTTGGGTGGAAGAGAGGCATCTGCAGTCCAATCAGGTAAGCGAAGAGGATGTGAGGTCCGCTTCCAAGCGCATACTGGGAAGAGAGGACGCCTTCGTATACATCAGGTGATAGGATGAGCGCGGAATCCAACAAGCTGGAGAAAGATTTCTGGAAGGCATACAAGGCCGGAGATCTCGACAGATGCAACGAGATGTACACCGGTCTTCCTGCCGCAGACGATTTCGATACAGCGGCAGTCGCTGACACCATGTCCCTGGCCCTCAATTCTGAGGATGTATGTGAGAGGTTCGATTGTCTGTTCGGCTTCCTGGCGGACGTCGAGACGGAAAGCATCGATTTCGATGACAGGGAGGTACGTTCGTTGAAGGCGATAGACGATAATTACCCCAAGACGGTCCTGTCCCTGGATATGGTGGTAAGGGAGCTCCCCGACGGGCTGATGCACATGAATGTGGTAGAATGGTTGCTCGGATGAACCGATCGGAGGGATCATTCGATACCGTGATGAAGGCCTTGGCAGTATCTTCGAGTATCGCCTCCTATGGCGGTCAGATCAAGAACTATGCTGAAGCGACAGGCAGATTCCAGAGGCTTGTGATCTACCATTTTAGAAAAAAATGAAGTTCAACTTCGGATTTTTCTTATACTTGTAATCCATGCATCTATCATGATCCCTCGCACGATACTGCCCCATATAGAGCATGATCTCCTCCTCAAACCTGTAATACTGATAACCGGCGCACGCCAGACTGGTAAGACGACATTGTGCGAGCTGATCTCCAAGGAGTATGGATTCGGTTACGTGTCCCTGGCAGACCGCAGCGAAAGGAGGATGGCCAGGGACGATCCGGATCTGTTCCTGAAGGTGCATCCGGCACCTCTCATAATCGACGAGGTGCAATACGCGAAAGGACTGTTCGAGGCCATCGAATCGGTGGTGGACAAGGCGAGATTCGAAACCGGTCACAACGAAGGCATGTACATACTCACAGGCAGTCAGATGTACAAGCTCATGGAGGGCGTCTCGGAATCGATGGCGGGAAGGGTGTCCGTGTTCAACATGTCCCCTTTGAGCATGAGCGAGCTCGCAGGGAGGGAGGAGATCCCGTTCGAGGTGGATTTCGAGAGGAACATAGAGAGAGCATCGACGTTGAAGATTGGCGTCACGGAGATGTTCGAAAGGATCATCCGCGGATCGTATCCGGAGCTGTATCAGAAGCCGGGACTCAAGACGTCAAAGTTCTACTCCGATTATGTCGACACATATCTGGCCAGGGATGTCAGCGAGATCATCAATCTGAAGGACAAGGACAGATTCCTCATGTTCATGGGTGTGGTGGCATCCCTGACCGGGCAGGAGCTGGTGTACGAGACCATATGCAAGGCGGTCGGGATATCCAAGCAGACGGCGGAATCGTGGCTGGGGGTCCTGCGCCTGGGAGGTATCATTCATCTGCTGCCGGCCTATAACGACAGGTCTATGCTGAAGGGCGCGGTCAAGCGCCCCAAACTGTACTTCTGCGACACAGGTCTGGCGTGCTTCCTTGCAAGGGTTTACGATGCGGAGACCCTGCGGGCGGGATATCTCGGCGGGCCGATGGTCGAGACTTACATCGTCAACGAGATCATGAAATCGTATTCCAACAACACGGAGGATGCCGGATTCCACTATTTCAGGGACAAGAACGGCAACGAGATCGATCTGGTGATGGTCAGGAACGGCAAGCTCACCCTGATAGAATGCAAGGCCGGGATAAGCTACGATTCGGGCGACGTCAAGGCCTTCGGGAGGCTTGAGCGTTCCAATTACGAGGTCGGGCCCTCCTGCCTGATATGTCTGACGGAGAAGGCCTATCCTCTCAAAGAAGGGGTCTACGCACTGCCGATAACATCGATATGAGGGTCGCATCGGGGCGGATCGATGTCGGGGGCCGTTTCGGATCCCATCGACATATTACTGATGATCAGGGCCAGAGGGATAGCCGTCCCCCTCGGGTCGTTGACCTCATTCAGCCGCTATCGATTTATCGATAATAATATAAAAAATTTTAACTTAAAAAATTTTATATTAAAGAATGTTGAAATACTGACAGGAGCATCCGATATCATGGAATTCATAGGCAGGGAGGAGGAATTGGCCGTTTTGGAGGAGCAATACGTCACCCCTCATCCGTTCGTCATCCTCAAAGGAAGGCGCAGAGTTGGTAAGAGCAGGCTGCTCGAGGAGTTTCTGAAAGGCAAGGAGCACCTGTATTTCGAGGTGGATCGGGAGACATCATCATCCATACTCTCCTCTCTTTCCCGCGAGGTCTCAGGTCCGTCCGGCATCCAGCTGGGATTCACCAGCTGGACCGACGCACTCAGATACTATGCATCGCAGGCAGAAGGGAAGGTCGTCATAGCGATAGACGAATTCCCATATGCGGTATCTGCGGACAAAGGCATCCTCAAGGAATTCCAGGTCCTTTGGGACAGGTATCTGTCGCGCATGGACGTGATGCTCATCCTCTGCGGATCGTCCCTCACATCCATGAACGGGCTCACAGGGGATTCCAAGAGTCCTCTGTACGGGAGGAACACATGCGACTTGACGCTTCTCCCCCTGACATTCCGCCAGACCCTTGCGGATGAGGATTACAGGACGGCCGTGGAAAGATTCGCCGTCACAGGAGGGGTGCCGCATTACATGATGCTGATGGAGGGCAGGGGGCCGATCGAGGGGGCCATCCACCTGACCATGAGGCCCGGTTCACCGCTCCTGAACGAAGGGGAGTATCTTCTGGGTTCGGAATTCAGCAATCTCTCAGCCTACAACACGTATCTGAAGGCACTGGCCAACGGTAACAGGACCATGGAGAAGATCACCGGTGCAGTCCAGGCGCCGTCCAACGAGGTCCTTCCGTACATAAAGAGGCTGATGGACACCGGGATGGTGACGAGGATCGTGCCTGTGACCGATGACAATCCAGAGAAGAGCAGGAACGGCCAGTATCTGATCTCGGATCATTTCCTCGCGATGTGGTTCCGTTTCGTCTATCCGTACAGGGGGCCCATATCGAGGAGAGAGAATGAGGCGGCCATCCAGGATCTGAAGGAGCATTTCGTGGACGCGCACGCTGCATTCGTCTTCGAGGATGTATGCAGGGAGGAGCTGCGCAGATACCTGCTCTCGAAGGGCGTGGCAGCGGAATACGGCAAGCACTGGGGCAACGATGAGATCGACCTTGTAGCCCTGGACAGGAAGAACAGAAAGGCCTACGTGGCCGAATGCAAGTTCACATCCAGACCGATCGGGATGACGGTACTGAACTCTCTCAGGAACAAGGCATCGAAGGTGAAGAAGCTGAACGGCTACGACATCATCTACTGCCTGTTCTCCGTATCGGGATACAACGAGGGCATGACGGACGAGTGCGGGGCCGATGCATTGCTCTTCGATAAGGGGGAACCCATCAACCGAGGTCCGGGGCATGGTTCCGTCGCTTATTGACGGGGCCGCTCCGCACTCTACTCAGACAGAGCAGGATGATACGGTATCGTTCCGATATCATGGTGCATCTCTGTACATGCTTTCCGGAATGAGCAGTTCTATTCCGTTGGATTCCGCGTACTCCTTCAGCTCATCGGTGAATCCCATGCGGGGGAATATGCAGAACCTCTTGTTATAGCAGTTCTTCATGTATCTGGAATTGGATTCCAGCTCGGTCATCTCCCTCATGCTGGATTCCTTGTTGCGGAATTTGCATTCGCACACGAGGTGGTATTCGTTCTGTCCGTCGTCGCATAGCGCGACCAGGTCTATGTCCGTGGATCCTTCCTTCGTTCTTCCGCACTGTAGCCCAGATATCTCCTGATATGCGGATGCACTTCCTGCAGGTCCTGCATGCAGCTGTTAAGATTTCACTTCAGCTCATAATCCGTCAGCGTATAGGTCATATGCCAATCCCTCAGGACGTACGATCCGGTTTTGAAGTCATCGCAGGTAACCTCGGCCTTGAGACGGATGAAGGTGCTCTCATCCCTGTAATCCGTTGAGTCGATCTTGTTGCCGTTATCATCCGTTACGACCGATCTGATGATCAGGACATTCTTGGTCCCCCATTTGGTCTCCAACGTCGATGATTCGCAGTCGTCGATCCTGACCGTCCTGTCCTGGGTATACGTTCTTTCCCCGGACTGTGTGGTCGTACGGATCTCCCCCGTTATCGGATCGATATGGGTGATCTTCATTGTCACGGCCCTTGTATAAGTGAAATCGGTCGCTGTAGTGGATACGATCACATCTTTCTGGGTGCCGCCATCGAAGATATACGAGACGTCGTATCCCGCATCGCTCCCGGTGTACCCGCCACTCGTACGGTATTCCATCGTGGTGCCGGGACCCCAATCGAAAACGAATACATCCTTTCCTCTCTCTTCATCGAGGTGCATGGCATATCCGATACCTATCAAGATGACAATGACCGCAACGGAGACCGTTATCGCCCTGGTATGCCCCATGACCAGAGGTATGTGATCACGTAATAATAACCGCTGTCCTTGATGGTTCCGGATATCGCCGTGTCATCTCTTTGTCAGATTTTGGAGCATCTCCTTGGCGGTCTTCTTTGGATATTTTGTAATGGTGTCCGAACCGAAGAATTCTGTTATTGAATAATCAGAGAGTTTCTCTTCCAACACCATCTTCTGTCCCTCGGCATCCAGTGTCAGACCGCTGTGATGATAGTACAGATCACATCTCATCTCATGTTTCCAGAATTTCTTCGAGAAGTTTTCAAATTCAATGACGAATTCATCATCAACGTGGAAGAAAACTTCTACCTTCTCTGAGGTTCCGTATGAGTAGTAGCCGGCAGCATATCCTTTTTCGACCTTATGGAGTTTGCTGAGTCCGAATGAGAAACCTTCGATGTATACCTTAAGGTCTTCGTTGTTCTTTTGGGTCAACGGTGTACCTTCAGGTCCGACGTAGAGTTTAACCTGATTGAAACTATCGAATACGATACGTGCCATGTCCGCGTGACTCCTGAGGGGGACCATTTTGATAACAGCATTGGGATGTCTTTGATTGTATTCGTCGATGTACAGGGTGCTTCTGGTGCTGATAATCGCGGTCGTGATCGCGATACCCATACTGGCGAGGAGAAAAGTCTGAACGGCCGGCGAAATATCTGCCGTGGACGATCGCAGATTGCTGAACGATCATTTCCAAAAACATGGGAATGGAATCCCGGGAGGGGTCTCCCGGGATTCGGGGTTTAGTCTGTATTCAGCGGGATCTCTTCCACATCGCAATACCGATGATCGCAACAAGCACAACGATCACTATGACAACGATGGCCCAGAGAGGGAATCCTTCGCTGGGTTTGCTGTCATCCATGATCATGTGGTGGGCATCCACGCCGACGAAGGTATGGCCCTTGAGGTTCTTGACCGTCTGTTGCAGACCCTTTCCGTCCTTGTCGAAGAAATCATGGTCGATGAATGGGTGTGCTCCGACCGTCTTCAGCCCATTGCCGATGGAGATCTTCACCAAGGGGGACATCGAGAACCCGGGGTGGGTGGTCGTTGCATCACTGATGTTGGTGACGGAATCAGGGAAGGTCAGCGACTGCAGGTACTTCAGGTTGGAGAACGAATTGATGTCGACAGACGTGACGGTGGAGGGGATGGTGAAACTGGTCATATTGCATCCGCCTGGGAACTGCATCAGGTTCTCCATCTTCTTGTCGTAAAGGATACCGTCCACGGTCACGTAGTTCGGGTTCGAGGAGTCGATGGCTATGTACTGCAGTTCGCTGCATGCCGCGAATGCCCTCATACCGATGAACGTGACACTTGCGGGTATGTCCATGGTCTTCAGCTTGATGTTGTCAAGGAATGCCCCGTTGCCGATGGACTGAAGGACGGTGGTCCCAGAGAAGTCCACGGACTCTATGCCCTCACAGGAGGCGAATGCGTACTCTCCGATGCTGGTCACGGTTGCGGGTATCTTAATCGTCTTCAGTGCCGTACATTTCTCGAAAGCGTTGTCTGTGATCACCGTGATCGTATCAGGGATCGTGACAGCACCGATCTTGTATCCGGTGGCGAAAGCGGCCTGAGCGAGGGTAGTAACGGAGTCAGGTATCTCGTACACAGAACATGCCCTTGCCGGGGGATACAGAAGGACCGTGGTCATGTCGGTATCGTAGACCACCCCGTCGACATCGATGTAATTCGGATTGGCATCGTCGACATCGATTGCCGGGAGATCGAAGCACTCCACGAATATGCCTGTTCCCAAAGATGTCACGGTGGCAGGTACGTAGAAGCTCGTGAGCGCGGTAGCAACGAAAGCGGAGTGACCGATACTGACGAGCGAGGTTGCATCGCTGGTGTCGACGCTTTCCAGTGCGAAGCACATATCGAACGCATAATCTCCGATTGTCTTCACTTTGGAAGAGATGTCGATGCTCGTGAGCTTTTCGCAATCGTAGATGGCCATTCTGCCGATCGTGTCGACATTCTTGAGGTCCAGTTCGGTCACGTCATTGTGCGCGAGGGAAGCATTTCCGAGTTCCACTATGGTGCTGGACAGTGTGATGGTCTTCGCACCGAATCCCTCGAAGGCGCACGCACCTACGTACGTCACCCCTTCGCCGAAGACGATGTTGTCGATGTTACTCCACAGGTAGGCGTAATCGGACTTGTTGGGATCGTCGAGATCCACCATCCTTCCGGTACCGGAACCCGTGTACGTCACGGATATCGTGTGGGTATCGCCGTCGAAGTTCCAGACCACCCCGTCACCGCATGTCCCGCTTGTGGGGGCGGCATCGGTCTGGTCTAAAGGCAGCGAGAACGCGACTGCAGCGAATGCGAATGCTATCGCGAGCGCTGGCAAAATCTTTCTCAGATTGTTTGTATCTTTAGAATAAGAGTCAGACATAAAATCCTCCTTGAATGCCCTTGCATTCTGTTTAATTTCAATTTTTCTAGATAATAAATATTTTTTGACTGATTGGTCAAAATGGTCATTTTTCGACTCTTGAGGAAAGAGGGTAGAATCGGTTTCGAGACTGATTGGTTGTTATCGATCGGTTAAGTAACGAAAGGCAGCAATGAACAATGATTGGTTCGTTCTCATCAGTCAAGGCTATCGACTTGGTGCCTCTACCCTTTGCTTCACAAACCAGCGTCGATAGCTATAGCTGCAACGATTGCTCCATTACCGATCAGAAATAGAGTTGTAATTCGCCTTGTCTGAGAAGTATGGTGTTGTAGTAGTTCTGATCATTCCTGAATCCGCAGGCCTGCCTGCGGATGTCTTGTATGTTCTTGTTGATGCCCTCGGAGACGGAGTTGCTGATCTTGTATTGGGCTCAAGACACGATACGGTCGATCTTTTTCAAGAAGGCTCTGGCCTTCTTCTTGAATTCGGAGCATCCGAATTCTGCGACCCAATCTATCCAGATTCTGAGTGCTCTTTCTATCGCATCCCTGTTCGGAATCTTGATGATCTCGCAGAAGGCCTCTTTCATGTCATATACAATGGCCAGTTCGGGGCTGCAGATCAATATCGGAAACTGGGAGAAGATGGAAGCCTACGGACTTGTATCTCTGGCGATCTGTGGCGGTCTCAGGCCCAAGGGGTTGAGGATGCTTTCCATGAGCAACATCAAACCCTCGAGGATGGAAATATTGAGGTCTATGCAGAGCACGTTAAAGGTGAGAAATCCTATGGCGTCGCACGCTGGATTCCAGTACGGCCCGATGGAGTCCCCGTCTTCAAGAGATACCTTGAAGCAAGGGAGATAAGTCTGAGAAACGCCGGAAAGAATGAGGATGCAGTATTTCCTCCGATTAAGCATGATGGCGGATACATCTCATACGGCAGGATACAGACTCTCAAATCTATGGTCGAGGAGGATCTGGATATCAAATTCGATCTCAGGAAGTGCAGGCGCACTTTTGGTAAGAGAGCATTGAAAGATGGTCAGCCGATCCATGATGTTTTTCTTGTCATGGGCCATGCGTCCGTCGCCACTACTCAGCGTGAGTACGCCGACAAGGATCTCCATGATGCATCGCAGGATATGAGAGACTATTGGGATTCCCAAGAGGTCTGAATTCAATGTATGTATTTGTACAATCGATTATGGATTCGAGTCCACTTACACTCGAAACGAGGCACGGAGGTATCAAAAGAGCGTGATAATCCGAAACCAATAGAATTTTTCTCGAGGTGTCTGGGTAGACAAGTGGCGGGCCTGAAGGGATACGAAACCTGACTGCCCAGATCATACACTCATATTTCTATTGAAGCCTTTTCCGGCTTGGATAGAACGTTTCGAGTCCCTGGCGAAATCTTATCTCATGTTGATTCCAAATGCATCCGATACCATCAATTCGGATGGGTCTGGGGTAAGGGAACACCGTAAGGTCTCCCTGACAGATGTCCTCATGAATATCCCAGTCATCAAACGTCGTACTTCGGAGTCCGGTTGTTGGCCTTTTGACACTGAAGAATTGATCAGGCTGAAATGCATCCTTGTCCCGAACGGGGGCCCCCAGAGGGTCCCCTGGGGTTTCAAGCCGTGCCTTTCTTCTTCACATAGAATGCGACGGCGACTATGGCCAGCAGGACCACTATCGCGATAGCGATGTAGATGGGGGTGCTGTTGCCTTCCTTCTTTGCATAGAAATCGTTCATGGCTTTGCTGATGGCGTCTATGTCGTAGAGGGCCGTGTAGTCCGTGGTCGAGGAATTGATGAGCACCGTGTCAGGTTCCGCCCCTGCCTCCATGTCTTTGCCACTCTTAGTGCCCATGGTCTTAAACGATGAGTACGTGCCGAAGAATCCATCGGCAGTGCTTCAGAGCATTAGGTAGCAAATCCCTCCGCCGGATCTCTCTCCGATGGTCATTATCCCGTCCTCCTTCGAATACACCGAAAGCATATTCGCACTGGAGAACGAGGCACTGCTAGTCAGCATAGC
>JAEEGL013035505.1_pt1 | contig 13565 bp, 12 predicted proteins | sample 9134231 | NCBI WGS metagenome assembly JAEEGL01 (sample SAMN16246548, study PRJNA631951) | gut metagenome | biome: gut microbiome; feature: rumen; material: fiber-attached | host: Bos | place: Iran: Karaj | collected 2018-10
GCCAGGGCGTTGGCCTTTGAGGTCTTTTCGCTTCCTATCTCTATGTTGTAGGCTGCGGAGCTCACTATGTTGAGGCCGGGCAGCTTTCTCAGTTCTTCGGCTGTCCTTAAGCGCTTTTCGTCTTCGGAGATGATGAGATTTATGTTCTCGATCCTGTCCGGAGCTTTTCTGACTATTTCGATGCAGTCGGGGACGGCGATCCTGGTCTCGCGACGGTACTGTCTGCTCCGTTCGCTCTTAAGGCCGTATCCTTCCAGGTCGTCCATGCAGCGCCGGTCGATGAAGACTCTGCCCTCAGTAAAGACCTCTATCATGTAATCGACGCCCGAGATCCAGGGCATGACCCTTTCGATGTCCTCCGCCGTCATCAGGCTCTCGCTGACAGTGGTCTCTTCGGGCATTTTTACCAGCCTCGCCCCGTTGCTGGTCACCATGTAATCGATGCCATCGAACTTCCTTATGAAAGAGGGGACCGCGGTCAGGGCTCTGCCCGTCGAGGGTATGAATATATAGCCTTTTGCCATCGCCCTTTTAAGCGCATCGACAGTGGCCTCCGAGAGGGCGCTCTGCCCGTTGAGAAGGGTGTTGTCGAGATCCGTCGCGATGATCTTTATCTTTTCGATCTGCTCTTTGGTAAGCATGAAGACCTCCTGTTTTCGTTCCTGATAAATTATTATACTACAGCGGAGGCTTTTCCGCCGTTTTTTTATTTCCGCCGTCATGTTATACTGTATAAAAGGACGGTACGCGTCCTGCAGGGCTGAGAAGAAGGAGCTAAACATGAGATACGAAGACGCCGAAAAGCGCTTCCGCGCCCTGGTGCGGGAAATAGACTTTATTGAAAATATAAGGAGCACCCTTTCCTGGGACATGAGGGTGAATCTGCCATTGGACGCCGCTCAGTACAGGGGAGATTCCATAGCCTTCCTTTCGGGAGAAGCCATGAAGCGCAAGACAAGCCCCGAGATGAACGAGCTGCTCTGCGCTCTCGAGGAAAAGCCGGCCGAAGACCCCATACTGGCCGCCATGATCAAAAAGTACCGCAAGCAGTACAAGTATCAGGCCGAGATAGACCCCGCGCTTTACATGGAATACGCTTCCCACAACCTGCAGTGCGAGGTGGTCTGGCAGGAAGCGAGGAAAAACAACGATTTCGCCAGCCTCGCCCCCTGGATGAAGAAGGAATTCGAGCTGCTGGCCAGGCTCTCCGCCTGCCACGGCTGGGAGGACGACCCCATGAGCGGCCTCATGGACGACAGGGAGCCGGGCATTACCCGCCCCGTAATGGACAGGCTCTTCGACGAACTCAAGGCCTTCATGCTGCCCCTGCTCGAAGACGTCAAGTCGTCTCCGGTAAAGCCCGATCCCTCCCTTAAACTCGGCCGTTACCCCAAAGAAAAGCAGGCCCTGCTCTGCCGCAGGGTGCTTGAGGACATAGGCTTCGACTTCAGAAAGGGCCGCATGGACGTCAGCGCCCATCCCTATACCACGGGCAACGACATATACGACATCAGGCTCACCACACGCTTCTTTGAGGACGATTTCACCATGGCGGTGTGCTCATGCCTCCATGAGGGCGGTCACGCCCTGACGGGCCAGCACGTCGATCCGTCCCTGCGCTACACGACCCTGGAGCACATGGTCGGGGCCGGCATGAACGAAGCCCAGTCCCGCTTCATCGAGAACTTCATAGGAAGGAGCCGCGAGTACTGGGAGTACCTCCTGCCGGCGGCCGCCGAATACTTCCCCGGGCTTAGGGCCATCAGCCCCGAAGACTTCTATCTTTCCCTGAGCTGCATACACCAGAGCCCCAGCCGCATGCGCTGCGACGAGCTGACCTACAATCTGCACATCATACTGCGCTACGAGCTTGAGAAGATGCTCTTCGACGGCGACATAAGCTTTGACGAGCTGCCCCATTACTGGAACGAGAAGTCGAAGGAATACCTGGGCGCGGTCCCCGAAAGCGACGCCGAGGGCGTTCTGCAGGACATGCACTGGTCCAGCGGCTTCATAGGCTACTTCCACACCTACGTGCTGGGCAACTTCTACGACGGACACATTTACAAGGCCATGCTTAAGGACATACCCGACTTCCGTGAAAAGGTGAGCAGGGGAGAGCTGCTGCCCATCACCGGCTGGATGAAGGAAAAGCTCCATAAGACCGGCGGCGTATACCAGCCCGGCGAGGTCTTAAAACGCATGGACGGCGAGGAGCTTACGGCGAAGCACTACATAGACTATATACGGAACAAATACACCGAGATGTATAAGCTCTAGCCCCTTAAATGTCCGCGGACGGCACCGGCCGCGGTGAAAGGACGATCATGGCATACGATCTTACCGACAGGCTGGTCGTGGGAGTCTCATCAAGAGCCCTCTTCGACCTGGAAAAGGAAAACGGGATCTTTGAAAGGGAAGGTCTCGAGGCCTATTCGCGCTACCAGCAGGAACACGAGAACGACATCTTAAGGCCCGGCATAGCCTTCCCCCTGATCAAAGCCCTCCACAACCTCAACTGCGGAGGGGAGGGGCTTACCGAGATCATCGTCATGTCCAGAAACAGCGCAGATACAAGCCTTCGGATCTTCAATTCCATAAGCCATTACGGCCTGGACATCAGCAGGGCCGCCCTGGTGGGCGGAAAACCGGTCACCCCTTATCTCGGGGCCTTCAGGACCGACCTCTTCCTGTCAGCCAATGAGGAGGACGTGCAGCAGGCCGTCAACGCGGGAGTCGCCGCCGGCATTATATGCAGCGGGAGCCTTCCCGAGGGGGCTGAGGAGACCACCGGCCAGATACGCATAGCCTTCGACGGAGACGCGGTCATATTTTCAGACGAGGCTGAGAAGATATACCGGGAACAGGGCCTTGAAGCTTTTACCGAGCACGAAAGGATGAATGCCAACAAGCCTCTGCCCGAAGGGCCCTTCGCAAAGCTTCTGAAGACCATTTCGTTGGTGCAGAACCGATTTCCCGAGGACGCGATGCCCATACGCACCGCCCTGGTGACCTCAAGGAACGCTCCGGCTCACGAGAGGGTCATCAGGACCCTCATGGCCTGGAACGTGCGCATAGACGAGGCCTTCTTCCTGGGCGGGGTAGAAAAGAGCGAGGTGCTGAAAGCCTTCGGAGCCAATATCTTCTTCGACGACCAGAGCCTACACACCGGTCCCGCCTCCCAAATGGTGCCTTCGGCGAGGGTGCCGTACAAGCAGAGCCTTTAGACATCCGGAGGGGGAGGAAAATGGTCACCCTTAAAGAAGTCAGGCCCGAAGACCGGGAACTTTTGTACAACATAAACCAGAAGTATCTCTACGAGATGACCAATTTCTACGACGACCCCATGGACGGGGCCGGCAACTATCATTACGGTTACTTCGATGAGTACTTCACCGACCCCGAAAGGAAGGCCTTCTTTATCTTCAGCGATGAAAGGCTCGCCGGTTTTGCCATGGTCAACCCCTATTCCTTTACCGGCAGGGAGGCTGACCGCGTGATGGCTGAGTTCACGGTATTCCCGGCCTTCAGAAGACGGGGCATAGCCTCGAAAGCTGCCGGCCTTATGATTTCAAGCTTTCCCGGCCGCTGGGAGATCAAGTACAGCACGAAGAACGCGGCTGCGGCAGCCCTGTGGACCGGTCTCACGGCAAAATACGGGCCCGAGACGGTCGAAACCGGCGAGTTCGAAAGAGTGCTGGTCTTCACGGTCCGGTGAAGCGGGTAAGGGCGCCGGGCCCATCGGCAGGCGTCTGCCCGTAAAAACGCAAACAAAAGCAGACCTCGAAAGGTCTGCTTTTTTACGATCGTTATTACCCGGATCCGGTCTTCTCCGGGGCTTTATTTCAGCGCTTCGTAGACCGCGACGGCTGTTGCTACGGTGGCTCCGACCATGGGGTTGTTGCCCATGCCCAGGAAGCCCATCATCTCGACGTGGGCGGGCACGGAAGAGGAGCCCGCAAACTGAGCGTCGCTGTGCATGCGGCCCATGGTGTCGGTCATGCCGTAGCTGGCAGGGCCTGCGGCCATGTTGTCCGGATGCAGGGTGCGGCCGGTGCCTCCGCCGGAGGCGACGGAGAAGTACTTCTTGCCCTGCTCGACGCACTCCTTTTTGTAGGTGCCGGCGACAGGATGCTGGAAGCGGGTCGGGTTGGTGGAGTTTCCGGTGATGGAGACGTCCACGTGCTCGCTGTGCATGATGGCGACGCCTTCGCGCACGTCATCGGCGCCGTAGCAGCGGACCTGGGCCCTCTCGGTCTTGGAGTAGGGGATCTCGCGCACTACCTTCAGTTCTCCGCTGTAGTAGTCGAACTTGGTCTGAACGTAGGTGAAGCCGTTGATCCTGCTGATGATCTGGGCGGCATCTTTTCCGAGGCCGTTGAGTATGACCCTTAAGGGAGTCTTTCTTGCCTTGTTTGCGTTCTTTACTATGCCTATGGCGCCTTCGGCGGCCGCGAAGCTCTCGTGTCCCGCCAGGAAGGCGAAGCACTGGGTGTCGTCCCTTAAGAGCATGGCGGCCAGGTTGCCGTGGCCCAGTCCGACCTTTCTGTCGTCGGCGACGGAGCCCTTGATGCAGAAGGCCTGCAGGCCTTCGCCTATGGCTTCGGCCGCCTCGGCGGCGGACCTGACGTTCTTCTTGATGGCGATGGCGGCGCCCACGCAGTATGCCCAGGCGGCGTTCTCAAAGGCTATGGGCTGGACTCCCTTGACGATCTCGTAGGGATCGAAGCCCTTCTCCTTGCAGATCTCCCTGCATTCCTCGACCGAGCCTATGCCGTAGCCTGCGAGGACTTCATTGATATGGTCTATGCGTCTTTCATAGCTTTCAAACAGTGCCATTTTTCAGTCCTCCTTTCCTACTCGTGGCGCGGATCGATGTACTTCGCCGCGTTGTCAAACTGGCCGTAGTGGCCGGTGGCCTTCTTAACGGCCTCGTTGGCGTCCATGCCCTTCTTGATGTTCTCCATCATGGGACCGATCTTGACGAACTCGTAGCCGACGATCTCGCTGCTCTCGTTGAGGGCGAGCCTGGTGATGTAGCCCTCGGTGAGCTGCAGGTATCTGGGACCCTTGGCCAGGGTGCCGTAAGTGGTTCCTACCTGGCCGGTCAGGCCTTTGCCCAGGTCCTCAAGACCCGCTCCGATGGGGAGCCCGCCCTCGGAGAAGGCGGTCTGGCTGCGGCCGTAGACTATCTGAAGGAAGAGCTCCCTCATGGCGGTGTTGATGGCGTCGCATACCAAGTCGGTGTTGAGAGCCTCGAGTATGGTCTTGCCGATGAGGATCTCCGATGCCATGGCCGCCGAATGGGTCATGCCGGAGCAGCCCAGTGTCTCGACGAGGGCTTCCTGGATGATGCCGTCCTTGACGTTGAGGGTGAGCTTGCATGCTCCCTGCTGGGGGGCGCACCAGCCTATGCCGTGGGTGAGGCCGCTGATGTCTTTGATCTCCTTTGCCTGTACCCACTTGCCCTCTTCGGGAATGGGAGCAGGACCGTGATCAGCGCCCTTGGCAACGGGGCACATGTGCTGAACTTCTGCTGAATAGATCATGATTTATCACTCCGTTTCGCTTAATAGTCCGAAGCCCGCCGCCCTAAGGGCCGGCTCCGGCAGGCGTTCAAAATGCCGATGCGAATGTCCGCATACACAAACATTTTATATGCAAAACCCCTTTGAGTCAAGGACTTCGGGGCTTTTGGAAGACCCGCCGGACCGCGCCCGCGTCCATAGGATAAAACTGCTGTTTAATCGAATTATTGTATTTATTTTGGCCTTTTTAGTCTGTATAATGAAAAAAAATACTCTTTAAGTGGATCTTTTGAAGGAGGAAATCATGAAGGAATCACTTGACAAACGTTTCCTGATCTCCCAGCGGAACAGTTCGGTAAGCACCGAGGTGCTGGCAGGTCTCACCACCTTTGCGACCATGTCCTACATACTGGCCGTACAGCCTGCCATCATGGCTGACGCCGGCATGGATCCCCTGGGCGTCTTCGCCGCGACCGCCATCGTATCGGCCCTTGTTACCATCGCTATGGGCCTCATAAGCAACGCGCCCCTTGCCCTGGCTCCCGGAATGGGAGATAACGCCCTGGTGGCCTACACCCTGGTCGGCATGGGCATAGCGACCTGGCAGACCTGCATGGGAATCATGGTCTTCACCGGCGCCGTATTCTTCATACTAAGCTGCTTTAAAGTGCGCGAAAAGCTGGCCGACTACCTGCCCAAGAGCATCAAGCTTGGCCTCACCGCGACCCTGGGTATCTTCCTCTTCCAGATAGGCATCTCCAACACCGGCCTGCTTCAGCCCGCCAACGCAGGCTGGGGCGACTTCCACGATCCCAACATACTGCTCACCCTCATAGGGCTCATCATAGCGCTGGTCCTCAACTTCATACGAATAGACGTAAACGGCAGGGAGTACAAGATCCGCGGCTCCATGCTCATCGCCATCATACTCACCACCCTGGTGGGAGCCGCCATGGGCCTGGTCAGCGTCGACCCGGGCAACGGTCTCTCCACCACCTTCGGAGCTCTTAAGAACGTCGCCTTCAAGGCAGATGTTCTGAGCATATTCCAGGGCAAGTACATACCCTACATACTCATATTCCTCATCGGCGACTTCACCTCCACCATGGGCACCGCCCTGGGGGCCGGCCACAAGGCCGGTCTAATGGACGAGAACGGCAACATGCCCATGCTGGGCAAGATCTTCCTGGTCGATGCCGCCGGAACCATGATCGGAGCCTCCATGGGCGTCACCGTGGTCACCTCCTACGCCGAGTCCGCCGCCGGTGTCGAAGCCGGAGGCCGCACCGGACTTACCTCCCTCACCACCGGAGCTCTCTTCATCATCTCCCTGGTCTTCGCTCCCCTCTTCGTAGCGATCCCCTCCGCCGCCACCGGCCCGGTTCTGCTCATGATAGGCATCTCCTGCATGCAGGAGCTCCGCACCCTCGAGTTCGACCTGGTCAACTGGACCCCAGTCTGCATGATGATATGCTTCACCGCCTTCGCCGACATGGCCACCGGCGTCACCGTAGGCCTCTTCACCGACATACTGGTGCGCGTTGTGCACTACGGTTTCAAGAAGGACAGAAAGAGAGAGGACATGCCCAGCATCGCCACCGTCATCCTGGCACTGCTCATGGGCCTTCAGTTCGTTCTTTGATCGATCATTAAATGAGGCGGAGCCCCGGCAGGCTCCGTCCTCGCAAGGAAAGGAGAATGGCAATGAATCTTGTTAAGAAAGACCGCTCCAGGCTCACCGCCGCCGCAATGGGCAGAAGATCCTGCGATCTTTCCATAGAGAACGGCCGCCTGGTCAACGTGTTCACCGGCGAGATATACGACGCCGCCGTGGACATTCTGGACGGGGTCGTGGTCCGAATAAGAGAGAGGGGGGAAAGGCCTCAGCTGCCGTCGGCCCACGTCATAGACGCGGGGGGACGCTACCTGGTGCCCGGCTTCGTCGACACCCACCTCCACGTGGAGTCCAGTCTCATGGTCCCCGAGAACTTCGGCAAGGCCGTCTGCGTCTGGGGAACTACCACGGTCATCGCCGATCCCCACGAGATAGCCAATGTTGTGGGAGTCGAGGGCGTGCAGTACATGCTGAAAAGCGGAAAGAAGCAGCCAATAAGGCTGTTCCAGCTGGCGCCTTCCTGCATTCCTTCGCTTCCCGGCCTTGAGGAATCGGGGGCGGTCTTCGGCGCCGAAGAGATATCCCGCCTCCTCGACGAGGAGGACGTGATGGGCATAGGCGAGGTCATGGACTACTACGGTGTCTCCGACGACGACAAGCGCATGCACGACATAATCGCGGAAGGCGACAGGAGGGGCTGCTTTATTCAGGGCCACGCGCCCACCTTCACCGGCGACAGGCTCTGCGCCTATATCTGCGGAGGCCCGGTCAGCGATCACGAGTGCGTGGGCTTTGACGAGCTCTACGCAAAGCGCCGCATGGGTATGTACATAGACCTGAGGGTCCACAGCAGGGAGCAGGCCCGCTATCTGATGAAGGCTGTGGAGCCGGGCATCTTCCAGGACACCGTCGCCATGTGTACCGACGACGTCAACGCCTACAGGCTCCAGAGGCTGGGTTCCCTCAACCGTTCGGTGGCAGACCTTATTCTCGAGGGCATGGACCCGGTCAAGGCCATAAGGAGCGCCACATTAAACGGAGCAAGGGAGAACGGTTTTTCAGACGTGGGCGCCATCGCCCCGGCCTATTCAGCCGACATCCAGATCGTTGACGATCTGAGCTTTGAGAAGTATCCCCACATGGTCATCATGCAGGGGAGGCTTATAGCCGTGGACGGCGAGTACCTGGGCGCTCCGGCCAAAAAGGCCGACTGCAGCCTGGGCAACACCGTCAATTACGTTGGGATAAACGGTCCCGACGACTTCAGGATACCCGCAGAGGGAAGGCCACTGCGCCGGGTAATGGTGGTCAACAAGGGCTACGAGGAAAACACCCCGGTCTACGAAGACCTCTTCTGCGAGGACGGCTTTGCCTCGATCCCCGAAGACAGGAGGGGAAAGCTCAACTACATCTGCGTCCTAAACCGCTACGGCAAGGCCAACAAGACCATAGCCCTCTACGGGGATTTCGGCCTTAAGAAGGGCGCTCTCGCGTCCAGCATAGGCCACGACTGCCACAACATCTGCATAATCTACGCCGATCCCGAAGACGCCTACGTAGCCGTCGAGGCCCTCAGGGCCTGCGGGGGAGGGGTCTGCTACTCTGAGGACGGCAGCGTGAAGGCCCTGCTGGAGCTTCCTGTCGCGGGCCTCATGTCCGACATGCCTTTGGACGATGTGGCAAAGCAGTGCGCCGAGGTCGAAAATGAGATAGCCCGCCAGTGCGGTCTGGAGTTCTTCTCCATATCGATGCTCATATTCTGCACTCTGCCCGTATTCGAGCGCTACACTCCCACCGATCTGGGGGTCGTGGACGGACCGAGAAAGAAGTTCGTGCCCCATATTTTCTAGAGGAAAGGGCAAAAAAGCATAAAAAACGCGAAGGGACGGCCGCCTGATGCGGCCGTCCTTGATTTTTCAAGGCTTTTGAGCATTTATCTTTGAAATTTGGGGGAGTATGTGATATACTTATTTTCCTATGTGCACATTTTTAAGAGAAAAACAGGGCTTACGCCCTCATATCAGAAAAGCGGCGGTCCTCGTTCTGAGCGTCCTGCTGCTCATCGGCAGCGCCTGCCCGGTCTTCGGAGCCTCAAGCGAAAGGTATCTGAACTACCTCTTCAAGGACATATACGTCGACGGGTATCACATCAACAACTACCAGCTTAAGAACCCGGTATGCATCTGCGGCGGCTCCGCCTACATCCCTTTGGACGATGCCTTCAGGGCCATGCTGGGCCTGCAGCTTAAGGTCGGCGGAGGAGTCATGCAGCTGGTAAAGACTGAGCCCGTCCGCTACGAGACCCCTTCAGACCTCCGGTTCTACAGGAACCATTTCGACGACCGCATCGGGACCCCGATCTACAGCGAGACTTCTTTTTTCCTCTGCGAGAGCTTCGCTGACCCCGCAGAGCTCGGTGAAAAGGCGAAGACGGCCCGGCTCATGCTGAGCCTCGGAAGGCAGCTGGCCGGCATAGCCCAAAGCAGCGCGGCGACAAGCTCTCCCGACCTCAGCGCGGGACAGGGTCTTGAGATACCGGCGCTCAGCGAGACCCCGGTCTCGGCAGAGAGCCTCCTCTTAAAGAATTCCGACTTCTGCGACTGCGGAGGCGTGCTCTACGTGCGCCTCACCGCCCTGACCTCCCTTGAGCAGCTGCCCTACAGCGCCTATTTCGACAGCATCGGGGGCCTTTCCATCAGCACCGATCCCTCGGTCAGCGCCCAGTTCCTCTTCAGCAACAACAACCGCTCCTACATAGAGGGAAGGACGGCCTACATGAAGAACGCCCAGCCCGCCTTAAGCGACAACGACGCGCTGATACTGGAATACCTCTTCCGCCACGAAGCCACAGTCTACGGCATCAGCCAGGACCTGCTCATGGCGGTGTCCCGCACCGAGAGCACCTATGATCTGAGCCTTCTTGAGAGGAAGAGCCCCATAGGCCTCATGCAGCTCATGCCCCGCACCGTCGAGTACGAGGGCTGGACCGTCGAAGAGGTCAGGGACAAGCACGGCAACATCGAGTTCGGAGCCAAGCACCTTGCCGACCTGCTGGCGAGATACGGCGGCAACGTGATCAAGGCTCTCTCGGCCTACAACTGGGGCACCGGCTCCGTCGCCAGGGGCAGCTACAACACCAATTACGCCAACAAGGTCAGCGGCTTCAGATCAAACATACTCACCTGGTGCTCGAACCGCAGCTACGCCCCGGGATTCCTCGAGGTCTCGGAGAGGGTAAGCGCCGCTTCCGCATTGAAATAACAGCCTTTACCGGCGCAGAACGATATGAGCTACAAAGTCAAGCTGGATCTTTTCGAGGGGCCCTTCGAGCTGCTCATCTACCTGATAGAGCACGCCCGCATGAGCGTCACCGACATAAGGATCTCGGAGATCACAACTCAATATCTGGAATACGTGAGCCGCTTAAGCGAGGCGGACCCCCAGCTTGCCCAGGAATTCATGGTCCTTGCCGCCGAGCTCATCGAGATCAAGTCGCGCATGCTTCTGCCCGGAAAGACCGAAGAAGGGGAGGAGCAGGCCGAGGATCCCAGAGGAGATCTGGTGCGCCGCATACTTGAATACAAGCAGTTCAGGGAGCTTGCGGCAGCCCTGGACGAGAGACAGGAAGAAGCCTCCCACTCCCACACCAAGCCGCAGGAAGACCTGGCCCCCTGGACCGGGGAGACCGACGAGCTGCTGACCGGGTCAACCGAGCAGTTCGTGAAAGCCTTTGAGACCTTCCTCATCAAGCGCCAGCGCCTTGACGAGATCAGGAGGGCCTACAGAAGGGACGAGGGCCGGCGCCGTTCGATGGAGAGCCGCATCGCCGAGATATCTTCCATGTTCAAAGAGCGCAAGACCCTGATGTTCTCGGAGCTCGTTAAGGAAGACCCCTCGGTGTTCAACCGGATACTCAGCTTCATGTCGCTGCTTGAGATGATAAAGCAGGGCAGCCTCAGGGCTGAGCAGAGAAGGCGCTACGGAGACATAAAGCTCACGGCACTCGCCGCGAAAAAGGAGCAATAGATGACCAGAGAGAGGATAAAATCAGCCCTTGAATCCCTGCTCTTCGTCTGGGGAGACCCGCTGGAGGCGAAGACGGCGGCGGAGCTCTTCAACATGAGCGCCGAGGAGATGACCGAAATATTCAGGGAACTGGCCTTCGACCACGAGATGAGGCACAGCGGCCTGATAATAAAGGAACTGGACGGAGCCTTCCAGCTGGCGACAGACCCGGAGAACGACGACTTCATCACCAGGCTCTGCACTCCCGTAAGGGAGAAGAAGCTGAGTCAGGCGGCCCTTGAGACCCTGGCCATCGTTGCCTACCGCCAGCCGGTGAGCCGCAGCGAGATAGATTCCATCAGGGGCATCAAGAGCGAAAGGGTGCTCGAAGGCCTGATCAGAAGGGATCTGGTCGAAGAAAAGGGCAGGAGCAGCGCCATAGGCAGGCCCATGCTCTACGGCACCACCAGGACCTTCCTGGGCCTCTTCGGCTTTGAGAGCCTGGCCGACCTTCCGCAGATCGAAGACCTGGACAGCCTGCTCACAGACCCCGACCAGCTCACGATCCCCATGGACGCCCTCGAGGGCTTCGAGGGAGAGCTCAGGGATCCGGGGCGGGGGACCGGGAGCCTCGGGTAAAGGTCCGGATGACCCGAAAGAAAAAGCAGCGGAGCTTTACGCTCTGCAGCTCTCCGATTCGGATCGATAAACAGCACCTTATATTAAATAGAAAAGAACGGATCGCTATTCAAATTGGCTTACTTTGACAAGATAGAAAAAGAGAAGATAAAGCTCCTGGCCTTCGACCTCGACGGGACCCTCCTGGATCCCACCAGCCACGTGACTCAAAAGACCCGCGAGGCCTTGAAAAGAGCCTCTGAAGCGGGCTACGTGCTGGCTCTGGCCACCGGCAGGGTCTTTACGTCCTTCCCCTCCGATATCGGTGAGATCGATTCCCTCGACTATGCGGTGAGCTCCAACGGAGCCCACATAGTCGACCGCAAGACCAAGTAGACGGTCTACGATAGCCGTATCCCCGCCGAAGCGGTGCGCCGCATCATGGATGTGCTCACAGCTCCCGACATCATGAGCGAGGTCTTCTTCGACCACAACGCCTACATGAGCCGCTGGTGCGCCGAGCACTTCGAGGACTACGGCATACTGACCGAAAAGCGCAAGCACTACATGCTGACCACCAGAAGGCAGGTCGAGGACATAGGAGCCCTCATCGAGGAGCACATAGGCGGCCTTGAGAATCTGAAGCTGGATTTCGGCGATTACGACAGGCAGCTGGCGGTGAGCGAAGAGCTGGCAAAGGATCCCGATCTCACAGTGGTCTGCTACCAGCACCTGGGCCTTGGAGTCGAGATCAGCGGTTCAAAGACCTCGAAGGCGTCGGCCCTCGACGCCCTCTGCTCCATGCTTGGCATGACGAAGGATAACCTGATGGTCTTCGGAGACAGCAACAACGACGTGCACATGATGCAGGCCGCGGGAGTCAGCGTCGCAATGGGCAACGCCTCTGACAGCGTTAAAGCCCTTGCCGACATAGTCTGCCCCTCAAACGAGGAGGACGGCATAGCCGACGTGATAGACGAGCTGCTGAAATAGGGGCGCCGGCCCCGCAGATCATGATCTGCAGGACGGACCGCGGTCCTGATTTAATACTTTTACATGCATACCCGGCCTGCGCCGGGTGTTTTTTACTATACAGCAAGGCCCCGGATCTCTCCGGGGCCTCGCATTATTCACTTACGGTGAATGTGTCGGTTAAGATCCGGCCGTCCGGTCAAAGACCGGGGGACGGACATGAGTTAATCGATGGTAATGGGAATGGGAACCACGGGGAGATCGGGAATGAAAGGCAATTCCGGACCGATTACCGGACCTATAAGCATTTTTCTGGGCATCTGTTCCTCGTTCTCGACAACTACGATGATGTTGAACTCTTCATTCTTCTCAACGGTGTCGAAGAGAACGATGCCGGCGTACTTCTTGGTCCTCAGACCATCGAGGAAGTTCAGGTTCTTGACGGTCAGCTTCTTGTCCTTGTCGAACAGGTATACATATACCTGGTCGGCGAGGGTGAAGTAATCCTCATCGATCTGAACGTACTCATTGGTGGTCTTGACTTCCAGAGCCTTATCGGTCGGGAAGGTGATGGGTACCATGAACAGGCTGTCCTCGTTATCATACTCGAACTCTTCAACATCGGTGATCTTATTGTCGTTGTCGAGAGTGAGCTTCCAGAGATAGAGGCCTTTGCCGTTCTTGACGTCGCACTCCAGATCCCAGTTGGTCTTGGACTTGTAGGTGGCAGCAGCGCCGTCTTCCATGACGGTCAGCTTGTAGGTCTTGTTGGCGACCTCGGACCAGCCGGTGAAGAAGACGTAGTTGTCCTTCTCGGAGCTTCCGCC
>JAEEGL013398574.1_pt1 | contig 13565 bp, 7 predicted proteins | sample 9134231 | NCBI WGS metagenome assembly JAEEGL01 (sample SAMN16246548, study PRJNA631951) | gut metagenome | biome: gut microbiome; feature: rumen; material: fiber-attached | host: Bos | place: Iran: Karaj | collected 2018-10
GAGTGCTTCGTAGTTCTTGAAGAGGGTGCTGATGCAGCTCAGGTTGAGAAAGAGATTGTTACAATGCCCAACTACTTTGCTGATTATGATACAACAGTTCATTTCATCAGCGAAGAAGAGCTTTTAAGAGATCACAGCGGAATGGCTCATGGCGGTTTCGTGTTCAGAAGCGGCAAGACTGGCGCTGACAAAGAGCACAACCACATTATCGAATACAGCCTTAAGCTTGACTCCAACCCTGAATTTACAACAAGCGTTCTTGTTGCAGTAGCAAGAGCAGCACAGAGAATGCATACTGAAGGCGCAAAGGGATGCAAGACAATGCTTGATATTCCACCTGCATATCTCTCAAATCTTAGCGGTGAGGAGCTTCGTGCCCATTTGCTTTAATAGAGATCTATTTAGATAAAAAAATACGTCCCGGTTGCAAGATGATTTTTTCAAAATCAAATCGACCGGAGACGTATTTTTTTATCTGTATCTGGACTTAATATAAGGCTGAATCAACTGATCGCATATCACTGCATCAAGGTTTAAATACAGATGGACGAGGTTTGTTAACCTGAATGATCTTGGAGCTCTCGAGGTTGCGAAGGAGCAGAAGTCTTGCTTCTCCAACGTGCTCGGGCTTTATCATGTAGAAACAGTAAGTCTCGATGAGGGAGAAGAGGTTAGCAGTTCTTCCCTCAATCTTAAAGTTGTCAATTCCCATCGGAACATATTTTTCCCAAATGGCTTCAGGTGAAATAAAGGTTGAGTAATCCTGGATTGTGTAAAGGCAGTTCTTATCGCCGTACTCACAGGTCCATGGAATGATGTGCTTTCTCTTCTCAGGTGGAAGAGTGCGGTTTTCCTTTATGATCTGCTGGTTGAGAGCCACGTTTTTGTAGTGGTCACCACGTCTTTTACAGTTTGGAACACAGAGAGCGTTTACGAGAACCTCAAGTTTGTCCTTGCGCTCAACTTTTTCAAGAAGATCCCACTGGTTGTTGAGGTTGTAGTCAAGAACTACATATTTGTAATCCTTGGAAAGCTCCTCATTGAGAGTGTCTACATCCCTGATCTCTTTGCAGGTTGTCGAGTCTATTTTGTAAGAAGGATAATTCTTTCTAATATACTCTTCGAGGATAGGCGAGAAAACAAGTACCTGATTCTTGCCGTTATCGCCAACTTTCATGCAGTAGTTGCAGAAAGGATCGTCGAGATCTTCCTCGGTAATAAGCGGATTTGTAAAAGTAAAACGGACCGGAATGCCCTTGGCATTTATGCTTCCTATTACGTGCTTAACAAATGCTGCGTCGCACTGGTCATCGGTAATAAGTCTGCCTCCGTTCCAAAGAGAGAATGGAAAAGAGCCAAAAAATGATGCTATCTCAACACCTTCTCTGAAATAATGTGGATACTGCTCAAGCATGCTCAGCCAGAACATGTTGAGCGGGTAATTGTAGCGTAAGCCCGGTAGATGAAACTTCACTGAACTCATCTTGTATAACCTCCTAATACTAATCGCCAAAGACCATAGAAACAAATATGATCTTTGGCGACTTATCGCCATGTAATATCATTGTTTTTCTTTATAGCTTTCTTCAATTATGGCATCTACAACTTCTTCTCTGTACCATGAAAGGTTCTTACGGTCAAAGATGGCGAACTTTTCACCGCTCTGATCATAAATACCGTTGTCCCACCAGAAACATGGGATGCCACGTGTGGTTGCCTTGGAAACGTAATCAACAACCCATTTTCTTACTTCCTCTGTGTTTTTGTTCTTGTCTTCAGCGCCATATTCTGTCAAAAGAACAGGAATGTCTTTGCTGAGGAAAACTCGCCAGAGGTCTGTCATAACACCGGTGATATCCTTGGTGAGAGAACCATCCCATACATCTGTTGCTGAACTCTGATCATTTACATAAGTAAATACATAAGGTGTATATGCGTGGATAGAAACAGCAATGTGTTCGTCCTCAGGAATCTTAAGTGTACTGATGGTAACATTTACATGTGAAGAAGCAAATGTGGTAATGAGGAGAAGTCTCTTTTCATTGTTGCCGCCTGTTGCTCTTACAGCATCTACAAAGGTCTGATTCAAACGATCGAGGCAAGCTCTTCCTTCTGCAGTGCCACCTTCCCATTCCTTCTCGCCGCCCTTTACTCTGGGCTCGTTGAGACCTTCAAAGATAAGGTGGTCGCCGTAATCCTTGAAGCGTTCAGCAATCTGTGTCCAAAGAGCTTTGTTCTGTGCGTCTACTGCATCAATGTGGGCATCATCAGGAATTCTCCATGCTTCTTCGTGGTGAGTGTTGATGATTACATACATACCATCGTCGAGTGCATAGTTGATGACTTCTTCGACACGGTCAAACCATTCAGGCTCTACAGTATAGTCAGGTGCTGGGCCCATGTGGTCAGCGTAAGTAACAGGGATTCGAATAGCATTGAAACCTTTTTCGCAAACTGCATCGATCATTTCCTTTGTTGTCTTAGGATTACCCCAGGATGTCTCGGCCTCTACGCCGCTTTTTCCAAATGCATCAAAAGTGTTGCCAAGATTCCAGCCGGCCTTGATCTCAGAGACAAGCTCTGTTGGTGTAATATCTCTCATCTCGTCGCTTCTTTCTGTGATGCCAATTACTGTGGCGGGCGCTGTTTCTTCAGCTGCTGTCTCTGCAGGTGCGTCTGTGGAAGCGGCGGTTTCTGATGAATCTGAAGTGGTTTCTTCCTTCTTTTCATCAGTGCTTTCATTTGCATTTTCAGGAGCTGCGTCTGCAAAGCTTTCAACAGCCTCGATCGCTGTCTGAGCATTTTCACTTACCTGAGAGGGTGCTGAACTTCCGCATCCGCCAAGAAGCATAGCGCAGGTTGCAGCAAATAGCGGGAACATTAATAGATTTTTTCTCTTCATAAATAACTCCTCTTGCTTGTGGTGCCTGGTTGTGGAGCGATAACAAAAGCTCCTTAGTGTAAGAATTCAATGGAAGAAAGACTTGGACTTCCGGTACCATTATATCTTAAATAGAGGGCATGTACACCTGAAACTTCTGAGAAATTACATTCATGGATTTCCCAGATGTTAGAGCCGTTTGCATCGATTTTGGCAATAGGTTCGCCATCAAGGCTTGTCTTAACGTCAAAAGAACCATTGAAATAAGCTCTTGTTTTGATTCTAAGGCCCTTTGCCTTATTTAAATCAAAATACTTAAATCCGATTGTTGTACCATCAACAATTCCCTTGATATATCCGTTATTCTGGTCGCCATCGCCGCCTTCCTGAACAACTCTTGGAGCATTTCCTTCAACATAGATCTTGTGCTCATCTGTAAAGATGTTGCAGGCGATATATGAAGGATATTCACCAATGTCTGAAAGAGGGCCGTTGTTAAGTCCGCAGGAAGTGATCTCAACCTGCTTGATGGAGCCGTCAGCTTCAAAGTGAATTTTTTCCGCGCAGCCCTGTCTGCTGAACCAGGTGCCGTTTGTGTGTCTGTGGTAGAAGATGTACCAGTCATCACCAATCTGAACAATACTTCCGTGATTGTTTGCGCCATAAGCTGTTGCTTCTTCAGCCTTTTTGTAACTGTCGATATGAAGGTCGCAGTTGCTGACAATTACGCCACCGTAAGTGTAAGGACCGAGAGGATTCTTGCTGGTAGCGTAGCAGAGCTCGTGCATAACTTCGGATGAGTAGATGAAATAGTAGGTATCATCGTGTTTTCTGATAGATGGAGCCTCGAAGAATGCATGACCTTCATAGCCTGTGCCTTCGCTGTACTGATTGCCCGGAGCAATGAATTCCGGAACTCTTTTAATTGTGAGCATATCTTTATCAAGAACAGTGAGCATTGCTCCATGTCTTGATTTGTCGCCCTGACCACAGAAGCCTGTGAAAAGATATGTAGTATCTCCTTCTGTAAGAACGCCTGGGTCAAACTGAGGCTCATCTCCTTCTTTGTCTCCAAGCTTTGTTCCATCTTCGTAGTGTACATAGCCGTAGAACTCGAATGGGCCTGCAGGTGTATTGCTGACAGCAACAGAAACTACGCTTACTTTATCAAGAACATAGTAGAGATAGTATCTTCCGTCAGGACCAACGGTTACATCCGGTGCGTAGAGGCACATGTTTCCTCTTTTATTTAACTCATCTACAGCCTTAGGGTAGATAACTCCCTCGTAGTGCCAGTTGCCAAGGTCGTTGATCGGAGCAGACCAGCATACATAATCGCCAAGGCAGAATGTCTCTCCGCCATAGAGATCGTGTGAACCATATACATAAACTCTGTTGTTAAATACATAAGGCTCGCCGTCAGGAATGTATTCCCAGGATGGAAGGTATGGGTTAACAGCCTGTTTTTTGCTGCCCTGTCTGATTCCGCCTTCGAATTTCGGTGTTGCTCCTCTTCCAAGGAACTCCATTTCATAGCGGTAGTTTTCCTTATATGGATCCCACTGGGGAAGAGCTTTTGTGCCGCTTCCTGTGCCGTTAGGATTACCTGTTTTGATAAAGTTTGCGAAATAGTCGCACATCTGTCTTGCGAGGTCAAAGTGTCTGCCCTCGTATGGACGATGGCATTTCTCAAGGCTTCCGAAGAAGAACCAGAGATCACAGGAGTGGAAGGTACCCGGATATGAATCGCCTTCGTGTCCGTCACCGGGGATGTCCGGATCGAATCTATAGTAGTAGAAATTCTGATTCTCAGTGTTTTTGCCAGCCTCTGTGAATGCATATTTTACAGAATTCTCAACCATGTTAACTCCGGCTTCTGAGAATTCATCTGTTGTATTTCCAGCCATTACAGGAACGTCAGCGCAATCTCTTTTTGTAAACTGTTCTACAGGATCGCCTGTGCAGAACTGACCATCCTGGATTGGGAACATTCTTGGGTTTTTCTGGACAAAACGGTTATAGCCCTCAAATACTTCTTTTTGTGAAAGAGCTCTTGCTCCCTCAAGGCTTGATACTCCGAGACTCTCGAAGAATTTTGCTCCAAGTTCCTCGGCTTTTTCGAGGTTGAGAGGTCTGAAAATGTCAGCGTCAGCATTCTGCAATCTGATGATTCCGCTGAATACGGCAGCGCCTTTTATTAGCTTCCTGTTATCTTTGCAAGCAAGTTGATGCATTACGCTTGAACCGCCGGCAGACTGACCAGCGATTGTTATTTTCTCTGGGTCACCGCCGAAAGCAGCGATATTTCTGTAAACCCAGTTAAGTCCGGATTTCTGATCAAGAAGTCCAAAATTTGAAGGGGCATCAGGAGCTTCTTTTGTGATGTCCTTATGAGCAAGGAAGCCAAAGCAGTTCAATCTGTATGCAACGCTTACAACGATTACTCCACGCTTTGCAAGCTGTTCGCCGTTGAATTCCATTTCTGATGTGTAGCCCCACTGGAATCCGCCGCCGAAGAACCATACGAGAACAGGAAGCTTCTCGTCAGCTGTCTTGGCAGGTGTCCAGATGTTGAGGTAAAGGCAGTCTTCGCTGATCTCAAGGCCCGGATCAACATGCCATTCTCTGCAATAGATATCAGTACCCATTCCTGGTCTGTCCTGCACGGAAATAGGTCCAAAATCAAATGCCTCATAAACTCCTTCCCAGTCCTTGCATGGCTGAGGCGCACGCCATCTGTTTTCCCCTACAGGAGGCGCAGCAAAAGGAATTCCCTTATAAGTTGTAATTCTAGGATTGGTTCCGGCGAGTCCTCTGACATAGCCGTTTTCAACTTTTGTCTCTCTTAACATGATCAATCTCCCAATACAAAAATAGTTTTGAAATAAACATACTTTCTACATATATCTATATCCTTTTTGCGGATTTTTCATCCACTCAAATATTGCTATCAACTATCAAGTCCTTGCTAAACGCAATTTGTGAAATTAATTCAGCAATAATTTTGTGGCTTGGAATGCGTTTATAAAATATAGTCTTTCTGTAATCCAATTACAGGGATCGAGGAGGCAGCAGCTGTGAGGATAAAAAATGCATGTGACCTTTTAAAAATGAAACCTCTTAAAATCATAAGCCTTATGGCTGCCGCAGTCTTGCTCCTTAATGCTTGCGGTTCCAGTGAGGGAGAGATAGAAGCTAATAGTGCATTGGACTACGAAGTGCAGACTCCGGCGGAATCGGATGCCGGTTTCGGGGAGCCAATAGAGAAGGAGAATGTTGAAATGGAAGGACAGACTATAACAAAAATTGATATTCAGACAAGTGCCAAGCCTGTCACAGACCATAATCCGGTCATGACACAGAGATTTGGCGCAGACCCGTATGCACTTGTTTATGACGGACGCGTTTATCTGTATATGACAGGTGATAAGGTATCATATAATCCTGACAAGACAGTAAAAGAGAATACCTATGGTAATATTGATACTATATGCGTGATCTCATCAGATGATCTTGTTAACTGGACAGATCATGGAACTGTATATGCTGCCGGCAAAAATGGTCAGGCAAGCTGGGGAAATAATTCCTGGGCACCTGCCGCAGCTTATAAAAATATTGATGGCAAGGATAAGTTTTTCCTTTACTTTGCTAATAATGGAAATGGCATCGCTGTTCTTACAGCCGATTCACCAACAGGCCCATTCACAGATCCTATCGGTGGTCCGCTTATCTCAAGAGAAACACCTACATGCGCAGAGGTAACATGGCTCTTTGATCCGGCTGTTTTGATGGATGATGACGGTGAGAATTACATTTATTTCGGAGGCGGAGTTCCTTCACCAGATAAGGCTTCTAATCCCGGAACAGCAAGAGTTGCGAAGCTTGGTGCTGACATGATCAGCATTGTTGGAGATCCAAAGCCTATTGAAAATGTTGATTATCTCTTTGAAGATTCAGGAATCAATAAGATTGATGGAGTATATTACTACTCATATTGCTCTAACTTCAACGTAACACCTGAGGCTACTTCAGAGCTTGGATTTGAGTCAGGTGAAATTGTTACCATGAAGTCTGATAATCCAATGGGACCTTTTGAGAGATGTAATGCTGTTCTTAAGAATCCTGAGAGATTCTTTGGCAGAGGCGGCAATAACCATCACTGCATGTTTGAATTTGAGGGACAGTGGTATATCACATATCATTCAAGAATTCTTGAAGAGAAGATGGGAATTGATGGTGGCTACCGCAGCACCAATGTTGACAAGCTTATTCTTAATGAGAACAATGAGCCTTCAACCAGCAGAGGCACAAGAGCTGGCGTTGATCAGCTTAAGAGCCTTAATCCATACGAAGAAGTAAAAGCTGTAACAATTTCCAATGCTGTAGGTATCAAGACAAATCAGTTCGGTGATGAGGCAAAAGAGTATGGCTCAGGCGACATGATCGTTGGAGGAATTTCAGACGGTGCATGGACTGGAGTTAGCGGAGTTGACTTCGGAACTGATGGGGCTTCAAAGATAACCTTCAAGGTAAAGGGCACAGGAAAGGGCAGTATAAGAGTATGCCTTGACCTTCCTTCTTCTGAACCTGTTGCAATTGCATCTGTAGAAGCACCGGGTAAAGAACTTGCCGGTGTTACAGCAGAATTTGCGGAGAAAGTAACAGGCGAACATAACGTTTACTTCATCTATGAAGGCGAGAGCTTTGAAGTTTATTCCTGGATTGCAGAGTAAGAATTATTACTAATTATAGAAAAAAGAGAGCTTTAAAAGCTCTCTTTTTAATAGATATATTTATCTAAAACCTTGTGGCCGAGCTGAATCGTCGCCCTTTTCCTTGCTGTGACCACCTGAGAACAGAGTTCTGTATTCTCCGGGCGTGCATCCTTTTTTTAACTTGAAGGTTCTGTTGAAGGTTGAAATGCTTGAAAATCCGGACTGAAGTGCAATATCTGTTATTGAAAGATCATCCCTTGAAAGGAGTACCTCTGTGGCTTTGATGCGCTGGTTGATGAGGTAATCATAAAAAGTGCAGCCCATGTATTCCTTGAACAGTCTCGAGAAATGGAACTTGGAAAAGCCACTGTATGAAGCTGCATCTTCCAAAGTGATATCGTAAGCGTAGTTTTCATCGATATAATCAATTACAGTGTTGAGCTTTTCGAAGTATTCGCGTCTCTTCACAGGAGTACTCTCGTTGAAAAGATTGATCCTGTTGAGCTGATATCTGGATATGATGGTCATGATCTGGAAGAGGTGAGCATATATTGAAAACTCATAGAACTCGGTTTTCTGAAAATACTCTTTCCAAATCTGAGAAAACAGATCATAAACTTCATTATATATAGGAGCATACCCTTCGGGAGTGATGTGTATCGCATCCTTCAGCATTGTCATAAGAGCAGAATAGCCTCTTACTGATGAGAAAAAGTCAATGTCAAAAAGACAGATATATCGGCTACCTGATTTGGGCGCATGGATATAATGAGATTTTCTCGGCGGAATGAACAGTATATCTCCGGGCATTACATGATGAGCTTCGTTATCGACATCCACATCATAGTAGTTCTCGATAGGAACGCAGATTTCCAGTGCGTTATGCCAGTGAGTAGGATAATCGTATACCTGCTCGTTGTACCAGATTCTGATAGAACTGTCTTTGGGGAAAATAGATTTCTCATTGTTTCCTTCAAGGACGCGGTCTCTGAAATCAGTATTCTGTTGGTAATAATCCAGCTTGACGCTGTCGGATCTGTTAACCATTTTCATGGCTCCCTTCATTAATATAATGAAATAATGGCATATGATGCAGGAACTAAAAGTCGGTAAAACACTATATGCTATATAATTAGCAATAATCGCGCAACTCATGGTATAAAAATGGTTAGCTGAAATTGCTACGTAATACTATAATTAACATAGACGTGCAATCATAATAACATTATTTGGCAGGTCTATCTTCTCAAATATTGCTATGTATTTCCAAATCGTGCTCATTATAAATAAATGAAGCACGATTTTTTTTTGTTGTGTTGTCTAATATGCACAAAAATGATATAATAATTTTGCAATCAAAAAGCAATATCTGAATATTAAGGGGCAATTTGTGGTAAGCAACCACGCTTCAAAGCCTTTATTCTATAACTTGTCAACAAGATTTGGTTTAGCAAATATTGAGTACCAATTGGGAGGGTACAATAGTGTGGAAGAGTGGCAAGTCATTAGTTGCTATTTTAGCAGCTACTGCGATGCTGACACTATCAGCCTGTGGTAATACGCCAACAGGGGGGACTGATGAAACCGCGACCGACACGGCGCAGGAAACGGTGACAGCAAGTGATAACAGTAGCAGCGATGAGGCATCTTCAGACACATCTGTTTCAGATGATACATCACAAGAAGAAAAAACTGATTCAGCCGAAGAAGAGCAGATCCCGGCATTGCGTGACTGCGTAGAGCAGAAAATGGGATGCAGGATTGGATGTGCTTTAACGGGCAAGGAGCCTTGGGACATTCCTCTTTGGAACATTGTTACAACGCATTTCAATGCGGTGACGCTGGGAAATGAACTTAAACCGGATTCACTTTTTGGATACAGCAATGGTGTATGCCCCGGTACGACAGAGGCTGAGCTTAACGGAGAGACGATTACCGTTCCGATTATCAAATATGATAATCCGGAGAAAATCCTCAATAAGTTTGTTAAATGGAATGAGGTTCATCCAGACAGGGAGATTAAGATAAGAGGCCATGTTCTTGTATGGCATTCGCAGACTCCCGAGTGGTTCTTCCATAAGGACTATGACAAGAACCAACCATATGTCACCAAGGAAGAAATGGACAAGAGACTTGAGTGGTACATCAGAGAAGTGCTCACACACTTCACAGGAGATGACAGTCCATACAAAGATCTTTTCTATGGATGGGATGTAGTAAACGAGGCTGTATCGGACGCGACCGGAACATACAGATCTGATAAAGAAAATCCTAACGAAGATCTTAGTCAGGATACACATGGTAACAACTCCAGCTGGTGGCATGTATATCAGAGTGAAGAATTCATAATAAATGCATTTAAGTATGCTAACAAATATGCACCGGCTGATCTTGAACTATATTATAACGATTACAATGAATGCAGTGTTCAGAAGAGAAACGGAATCATAGCTCTTCTGCAGGCAGTTAAAGATGAGGAAGGCGAGCCCGGAGTTGGAACAAGAATTACAGCGATGGGTATGCAGGGGCATTACAATGTTAATTCCCCTTCCGCTACAGAGGTTGAGGCAGCAGCCAAGGCCTACGGGGAAGTGGTTGGCAGCATCCAGATAACTGAGTGGGATCTTAGTTCAAGTGATGACTATGATGGAAGCGCCGAATCAAAAGAAATTGAATATGAAAAGATGCGCAAGACTTACAACCTTATGTATTATGCTTTACAGTCGGCGCAGAATGAAGGGGTTAACGTTTCAGGTATCACCTTCTGGGGAACAATTGATAAGTATTCATGGCTTCAGCACCGCTCGACAGTAGGCGGGGGCAGCAATAAAGAAAAGGCACAGTGCCCACTCCTTTTCGATGATCTTTATAAACCGAAGCCGGCGTTTTGGGTATTTGCACAAACTTAAATAAAGGACTTAATGACATGAATAAGACTTTACAAAAAATACTTATAGTGCTTGGCGTTGTTGCAGCAATAGTGGTTGTGTGTGTGCTGCTTTCACAGCGCGAAAAGACAGATTTTCACGAGAAGTATGAGAATGCAGATCTCACGAGAGAGATCGCGGGCATGGAGAGAGTCGGTGCCTATACAGGATACCTCAACAGCCATGCTGATGCAGCAAAGCCTGATGGAGATGTAGATGTTGATGTTTTCAACTTCACATCAGAAGGTGATGTACATGTAGAAAAAGCTGCTACTAATGACGGTGGCGATGCTCTTTATACAGAGACAGCTTCAACAGTTACATGGAACGTCAATGTTCCTAAGGAAGGAATGTATCAGCTCTATGTTGAATACAAACTTCCTGAGTCAAGAGGCGTACCTGCTGAGCGTTCGGTTTACATCAATGGAGAGCTTCCTTTCGAGGATGCAAGAAACATTGCTTTTACCAGAATGTGGATGGATGGTGGCGACGTCAAGGTTGATAACCAGGGCAATGAGATCCGTCCAAGACAGGTTGAGTACTTTGACTGGCAGAATGCTTATTTCAGAGATGACATGGGATTCGTAGCTGAGCCTTATTCCTTCTATTTTACTCAGGGCGACAATGAACTTACTTTCCTTGCTGATAACGAACCAATGTTGATCTCTAAGGTTACTCTTAAGGCTATTAAAGAGAGACCAAGCTACGAAGAGTATCTTGCAGCTGTTCAGGGACACGAGGGATCTGATACAGCTAAGAATTTCATAGAAGTGGTACAGGGCGAGGATTCTGTGTTGCGATCTGAGTCCTCCCTATATGCTAAATATGATCGTTCCTCGCCAACCACTGTTCCAAACAGCGTAACCAACACAGTTCTCAACTATGTTGGAGGCGATGCCTGGAGAAGCTCAGGTCAGTGGATCGAGTGGAATTTCGAAGTGCCTGAGGATGGCTATTACAACATAATGGTTAAGGCACGTCAGAATTACGCAAGAGGATCTGTTTCAAACAGAACAGTACTTATTGATGGTGAGGTTCCATTTAAGGAACTTGAAGAAATCTCTTTTGAATACGAGAACGATTGGAACTGTATGGATTTGGCTTCTAAAGATGGAACACCTTTCAACATCTATCTTACAAAGGGCCAGCATACAATCAGGCTTGAGGCAGCACTCGGAGGAATGGGTGCGATCCTTGAGGAGATGGAGGATTCAACTTACAGACTCAACCAGATTTACAGAAGAATCCTTGTATATACCGGTGCAAGCCCAGACGTATACAGAGACTATCATATTGAAACAACTTATCCTGAAATTATGGAAGCCATGGAGCTCGAGGCTAAGAGACTTTATAAGATAGTTGATGACATGGTTGCTTATTCCGGACAGATGGCAGACAACATTGCAACAGCTCAGACTATTGCACAGCAGCTCGAAAGATTCTGCGCTAAGCCACAGAAGATCACAACAGAGTTCACTACTTTCAAGGATAATATTACTTCACTTGGTACAGCTTCACTTAATATGAGTGAGACAAAACTTGATGTTGATTACCTTACTATTTCAGGTACAGCAGTTCAGCCTAAGAAAGACAAGGCAAACTTCTTTACAAAGGCAGGACATGAGATCAAGTCATTCATCGCATCATTCTTTGTTGACTACAACTCAGTAGGTGATGTATATGATGAGAATTCAGGCGAAGAGATCGTTAAGGTTTGGGTATTGACCGGACGTGATCAGGGTACAATCCTTAAGTCAATGGTAGATGATGACTTCACACCATCAACTGGAGTTAAGGTTAACGTAGAAATCGTTGATCCAGGTGCACTTCTTAATGCGGTACTTGCAGGAAGAGGACCAAATGTAGTTCTTTCAGTAGGTGCTGATCAGCCTGTAAACTACGCGCTCAGAGGAGCAGCTGAAGATATCACTCAGTTTGAGGGATGGGAAGAAGTACTCTCACATTACTCAGAGAGTTCATATGAGCAGTACAGACTTGATGGACACATTTATGGTATTCCTGAGACACAGACCTTCAACGTTATGTTCTATAGAAAAGACGTACTTGAAGAACTCGAGCTTGAGGTGCCTAAGACATGGAAGGAACTTATTGAACTTCTTCCTACAATTCAGGGTAATAACTTGTCAATCGGTATTCCTACCGCAGCTGGTAGTAGCGGTGCTGCTGCAACATCAACTTCGGTAATGTCAAATACACCTGACCTTTCAATGTACTTCTCTCTGTTATATCAGTATGGCGGAGATATGTATAACGAAGAAGGAACCAAGACAACAGTTAATACAGAGGCTGGAGTTAAGGCATTTGACGATTATGTAAGATACTTTAATGACTACGGTATTCCTACCGTTTACGATTTTGTAAGCAGATTCCGTTCAGGAGAGATGCCAATTGGAATCTCACCATACTCTACTTACAACACACTGATGGTTTCAGCACCTGAGATCAGAGGTCTCTGGGATTTCACACTTATCCCTGGAACTTATGTTGAAGATTCAACAGGAAAGAGAACTCTTGACAGGTCAGACTTCATTACCGGCAGTGCGACAATGATGATCAAGGAAGAAAACGAAGCGCTCAGACTTGCTTCTTGGGAATTCATGAAGTGGTGGGCTAACGCTGAGACACAGATCAGATTTGGCCGTGAGATAGAAGCTCTTCTTGGTGCTTCTGCCAGATATGCAACTGCCAACAGAGATGCATTCACAAATCTTTCATGGAGTGCAGACGACATTGAAGTTCTTAACAAGCAGTGGGATTCAACAGTAGGAATCAGAGAAGTACCTGGTGGATACTTCACCGGACGTCATATCTCCAATGCGATCAGAAAGGTTATAAATGATAAGGTTGATTCTCGTGAAACAATTATCGACTACTCAATTCTGATTGATGAAGAGATCAAGAAGAAACGTATAGAATTTGGTATGCCTGTTGATTAAGAATTTTACAACTTTTGGGAGATCCGGCAATGAAGGAATATGTTCAGAAATATTTCCAACTGCGTAAGCACAATTTTAATGTGGC
>JAEEGL013732219.1_pt1 | contig 13565 bp, 8 predicted proteins | sample 9134231 | NCBI WGS metagenome assembly JAEEGL01 (sample SAMN16246548, study PRJNA631951) | gut metagenome | biome: gut microbiome; feature: rumen; material: fiber-attached | host: Bos | place: Iran: Karaj | collected 2018-10
AATTTAAGAAGAAAATATAAAGAAATAAATTCAAATTTTGAATTAGATTTTAATAATCAATATCCAAATATTTTAGAATATAATGAAAAAATAGATAATATCACAGATGAAATGAATAATGAAAAACCATTTTTAGATGAAATTAATTTTATATCAACATATAATCAATGTCAAAATTTAAAAAAATTAAAAGAAAAACAATTAAATAAATTAGAAGAAATAAAAAATGAATTAAAAGAATATAAAAATAATTTAGAAAAATTTAAAAAAAATACAGATAAAATAAATAAAATATTATCAAGAGAATTTAATAAAATGGTTAATGAAACTCTTATTGATAATATAAAAGATGAAGAAAGTTCAATAGGAGAAAGTAGAAAAAGTAATGTATTAAGTAGAGGAGGAAGTTTTAATCATAGTTTATTTGGAAATAGACCTAAATTAAATTTAATGACTTTATTATCAACTTCTAAAGATAGAAAAAATTTAATTCAATCAATTGAATCATCTATGAAAGATAAAAATTCTAATAATACTGGATTAAAAAAAATAATTGAAGAAAATTAAAAGAAATTAATATATATTAACAGAATTTTTTTCTGATTATTTATATATTGTATTTATAAATAAAATAAACAAATACATATTTATATTAAACAAACTAAAAAATTAACTTTAAATATAAAATTAAAAAAAAAATTTTATCAATTTTTAATTAATAAAAAAATCCATAATTTTAAAATAAAAAAAAAATAAAAACATAAATAATAAAAAAAGCCTAAAATCCAAAAAAAAAATAAAAATTTTAAAAACCATAAAAACAAAAAATAAAAAACTTATTGTCCAAGTCTTCTTCTTCTTCTACTTCCAGTTTCACTAGTAGGTTGTTCTTCACTTTTTTCTTCTTCTTTTTTTTCTCTTCTATTTCTATAACTATATTTAGTTTCAGTAACTTCTTCAGTAACAATTTTTTCACCATTATCACTTCTTCTATTACTTCTATAACTTCTTTTACTATTAGTTTCTTCTTTTTCTTCTTTTTTACTATTATCTTCATCATCATCTTTTCTACTTCTTCTACTTCTAACACTACTTTCATTTTTAATAGAATTTTCATTTTTATTTGAATACTTTGATGAATGTGTATCAACTCTTTCATTTTTCATATTTTCAACATCAATACCATTAATCATAATATTATAAAATTCTTCAAATGTTAATTCATTACCAGATGCTTTTGCTTTTTCTAATAAATCTTTTAATTCTTTTTCAGTAACATCTTCTCTTAATTCTTTTGCAGCTTGAACAAAATTTGAAAGGGAAATTGTTTCTGAATTTGGTTCTGTGAAAATATCAAAAATTCTTCTTATTCCTTCTTCTGATGTGTCTTCTGACATTTTTTCCGTTATATATGCTATAAAATCATCACTTGTTATTCCTTCTTTGTATTCATCTGTACATAATGATGAAATTAATGAATATATTACTGGATTTTTATCTTTCATATTCATTGCATCCATTGTTTCTTTTAGCTCAAATGGACTTATTTTTCCTGTGTTGTCTATGTCAAACATTTCGAAACCTTTTTTTATTTCTTCTATTTCTGGTTGGTCACGTTTTGCTGTACGGCGCTTTAATGACATTTTTTGTTTTTTTTTTTTTTTTGTGTTTTTTAAATATATTTTATTTTTAAAATTGCATTTAAATTGGATTTTTAAATTTTTATTTGTTTTTTTGTTATTATTTTTCATTTTTGAAAAAAATGATTTATTTTTGAAAATTTTTTATTATTTTTTTATGTATGTTATTTTTTTTTTTATTTTTTTTTATTATTTTTTTAGTTTTATAAAGGAAAATTTATTTATTTTTTATCTAAATTTTTTTCAAATGGAAAGTAATTCAAATATAGAATATGAATACTATATAAATAAAACAAATAAAAAAGATGAAATAAAACAAATAGATAAAATGTTAGATGATGTAAATTTTAGTGAAGACGAAGAAAATAATAAAATGATTTTAGACCCAAAAACTTATGAAGAAGAATTAAAAAAAATTAAAAAATTATATGAAAATCCAATAGAAGAAGATGATGCAGGAACAATGAATACATATACAGGAACTAAAAATGAAATAATAGATTCTGAAAGAAAAGAACTTCCTATTCCATTTGAAATAAATGAAAATGATATATTTACTTTATGTGGTAATGTATTAAATATTGTTGAAGGAAAAATTTTAATGAAACCACAAAATATTAATTCAGAAAATAAAATAATAAATTTAGATAATATTATATTTAATAAAAATAAAAAACCAATTGGTTTTATTGATGATGTAATGGGACAAATTGATAATCCAATTTATATTATTAGAATATATCCAAATTTAATTGATGAAAAATTTCCAATTAATATTAATGAAGAACTTTATTTTTGTATTAATAGAGCACAAATTATTAATTGTAATGATATTAAAAATAAACATAAAGGCTGTGATGCATCAAATGCTTTTGATGAAGAAGTTTCTTCAGATGATATGGATTATTCTGATGATGATGAAGAAATTAAAGCAAAAAAAATTAGAAAAGCTAAAAATTTAGAAATTAAAAGATTAAAAAATGAACAAAAAAATATTTTATCACAAAATATTTCAGATATAATTAATCCTAATATTTCTACAAGTAATCCTTTATCATTTATTCAAAATATGAATAATCAAATGGAAAGATATAATGAAATTATGGATAATATATCAAACAAAAATATAAATCCATTTACTAAACCTTCAAGTTTAAATTAATAATTTTTTTAAATATAAATTAATTAATAAAAAAAAACATTATTATAAAAAAATGAAAATTTTAAGATTTATCTTAATCTCATATTTAATTATAAAAATATCATCAGCATTATTATTTAAATTAAATATAGGTAATGATAATTGTTTTTATGAAGAATTATTTGAAGATTCATCAGTAATATTAAAATGGAAACTATTTACACAATCAAGAGAAAATGTCACATCAATATTGTCATCAATAAGTATCCATGTCAATAAAAATGATGAAAGTAATCAAGTTGTATATGAAGCTCAATTATCAAGTGTAAAAAATAAAGCAACTTTCACAGTTAAAGATGAAGGTCTTTATAGAATTTGTTTGAGAAGACAAAAATATTATGGTAAAAATAATATTAAAGAAGAACTTTATGCTAATTTAAAAATTAATAGTATATTTCTTTCTGAGCCTAATTTAGATGATGCAGTTTCAATGAGTGATGTAATAGATATGTATAATAAAACTGATTATATTAAAGATTTATCTAGTAATATTATTAGTTCTCAAAATAGTCAAATGGAAATAGAAACTGAATCTTCTTTAGATACTATTTACTATACTAAATGGTATAGATATATTGCATATACACAAATATTTATCACTGTAATTGTTGGATTAGTTCAATTAAATAATTTAAGAATGTTTTTAAAAAGTCAACATGTAATAAATTAGTATTAATGTTTTTATTAATTAATATTTTTAAAACTTTAAAAGAATGTAAATTTTATTATTAATAAAAAAGTTAAAAATTTGAAATAAAGTAATTTTAAATTATAAATATACAATATATTATTATATATACATAAAACATTTTATACCCAAAAAAAATTAAAGCTAATATAATTTTATATAAACTTATATTTATATAAACTTTTTTTATTTTTGAAAATCAAACTGAAAACTTTACATTTTATTTATTCTTTATTAACCAAATATACAAGAGTTCTCATATTTTTAATTCCTTTAGAAGGAAAACAACAAATAGCACCACATAAATAATTATCACAAATAAGTAATTGAATTCTTTTATAATTTTCATATAATAATTTATATAAAATAACTTTAGGTGTTCCTAAACCATCAACATGAAATTCAATTACATTACATTTATTATTTAATCTTTCACTTACTCTTTCATTTGCAGTTTTATTTGAATTAATATTACATTTTTCTTCAACTTCAAGTAAATAACTTGAACAACATAAATAAACTTTTTCATTCCATAAAATAATATCTCCTGATTTTAAATTATCAAAACTTAATTTATTTTCTGCTATATTTGAAAAATATTCTTTACTTGATTCTTTTGGATTTATTCTTATTTCATTTAATAAATCAAAAATATTTTTTGATAATTGATAATAATCTATCATTATTGAACCATCATTTTTTACATTTGACAAACTTAATGATTCAAAATATATATCTGAATGTTTACTTTGAAGAGATTCCATTAAATTTGTTCTTTTTGAAAAAATATTATGTTGATTTAATGAAGGATTTCCATATTTAAAATTTGTAAATACTGAATTTTTAATCTTGTTTTTGTCATTAATAAATATATTTTTTTGTTCATTTGTTAATTTTAGATTATTTAAATTTTCAATTTGATAAAGATTTTTATTTTGATTTTTTTTATCTTTATTTGTAATTAATTCACCAAAATAAATATTATTTTTTTCATTACAAGGACATATATTTCCCATTTTCTTTTGAAATTCTAATTATTGAATATTGCTTTTTTTGAAAAAAAAATTATTATTAATAAAATTATTCTTTTTTCAATTCTTTTTAAAAAATAAAAAATCAATATAAAAACAAATAAAGATTGCATAAAATATTTTATAATTTATTCATATTTATTATTTTTTATTTAATACATGTTAATAATTGTTCATTTGAAAATTTACCAAATAAAAATATGACTGATGTCTCAATTTCCCTAGATTTAAAACAACAATTAACAGATTTTTATGAAGAAACAAAAAAAACTATAGACAATCATTTATTAAACTTAACAAATGAAATGAAAAAGGTAAAAACTCAACATGAATTACTTTATAAAAAAGCTTTAGAAATTTTATTAAAAACTGAAAACGATGAAAATTCATTTAAACATATTAAACTTCCTTCTGATTATGGAAGCAATCACGATTCTCCTTTAAGAATTAAAGCAAAAACTCCATTAAAAAATAATAAAAGTACAAATTTATTAAAAGATTATAAATTACAAGGTGATTTAGTTTTAAATTTAAAAAAAACACAAATTGAAAAAAAAAAAAACAAATTTTCAAAAAATAAATTACAAACTGGTAAAAATAAAAATTTAAATAATACTTCATTTTCTTATAAATCATCTAATATTAATCATAATGCATTGAAAATAAATAAAAATAAAAATACTCAAAATCAAAAAGTTATTAAAAAAAATTCATTAAATAGTAATAATAGTGGTAATTCTTCAAAATCATTTAAAAATTATTCCTCAACTAATATTGATATTAGTTCAAAATTTATTAAAAATAATAGAATAATTAAAAATGAAAATGTTAAAAAACCAATTATAGAAAATAATAATCAGATTCTTAATAAAAATTTGAATAATAAAATAAATAATAATATTAGTCATGATATAAGAAAATTTTCAATTATTGATATACCAAGTATAAATTCAATTCAAGAAAAAGCAAAAAAAATAAATGAATTAAATAATAATGAAGCAAAGAATTATTTTGATAGTGAAGATGATAGTTTTAATTCTGGAATTGATTTTGATTCAGATAAAAAAATTTTAAATAAAATAAAATCACAAAAAGAAAAGTGCTTTTATTTAGTATCAAAATCAGAAATTGTACCTTTAAAAATTAGACTATTTTTCTCAAATAGAATTAGGTCAGTTCATAATTTTAATCCATCATCTCAAATAATAAATAGTTATTTAGAATTATTAGATAAGAAAATTAAAAAATATAAAAATAGAGATTTAATTAAATTCAATCCTTCACTTACTGCACAATATGCATTATGTTTTATTAAAAAAGAAGATGAATATTCAATTTTAAATTTAAATTCAATAAATGAAAATTGGAAAAAAAAAGCTAGTTTATTAATAAAATTAATTTTATTAATTGCTGGGAGAGAATATTCAAATGATATTAAATTTGAATTTTTATTACAGGAATTAAAAAAAATATCAAATAATCAAATAAGAAGGTTTTTAATTAATATTGAAACTTTAAAAAATATTGAACAATTATCAGAAAAGATTATTGATTCATTTATATCAATTTGTGAAAGTGATAAAGATATTTTTAATACAGAGAATAATGATATACCAAAAATATTTGAAAAAATAATTTTCTATTTAAAAGAAATATATGAATTCTTAAAAATTAAAAAAGCAAATACTGATAAGAAAAATAGTATTGAAGAAGAAAGAAATTACTTACAGAAAAAAATAGTATATTATAAAATAAAAAATTAAAATTTTCTATTATATAATAATTAATTTAATTTTTTTTACAGACATATAATAAATAAAATAAAAATTGATTAATTATAATTATTTTTTAATTTTATATCAACAATAAATTAAAAAACAAAAATACTAGAAAAAAAATTAATTAATTTTTAATTGTTTTTTTCCATTTTTTTTCCAATTTCAAGAGCTTTTTCATAATCTTTATAAGATGAATTGAAATTATTAATATGTTCATAACATTCAGCTCTTCTAAGATAAGCATTTTGATTATTAGATTCAAATTTAATAACTTCATTTAAATCACAAATAGCTTCATTAAATTTATTTAATTTCATATAAACCAAACTTCTTCTATAAAAACTTTGTGTATTAGTTTTATTAATTAAAATAGCTTTTGAATAATCATTAATAGCTTCATTATATTTATTTAATTTAATATAAATTGAAGCTCTATTAATATAACAATCATAATTTGTAGGATCCATTGAAATTATCATATCATAATCTAAAATTGCTTTTTCAAAATTATTTTTTTTAATATATAAATATGCTCTTTTAATATAAAAAATTGTATCTTTTGGATTTAATTCAATTGCTTTTGAAATATCTTCAATTGCTTCATCTAATTTATTTAAATGTTTATATGCCCATCCTCTATTATGATAATAAATTGAATTATTTGGTTGTAATGATATACAAATATTAAAATATTCAATTGCTTTTTCATAATTGTTTTGTTTATTATATAAGACTCCTATACCATGATATGCTAATGAATAATTTTTATTCTTTTCAATTACAATATTATAATATTCAAAACTTTTATTAAATTCATCTAATTTATTATAAATTGTTGCTAAATGATAATATGGTAATATTCTCTCTTTAATTAATTTTGTACATTCAATAAAATCATTACAAGCCAAATCATATTTTTCTAAATTTTCATAACATATTCCTCTATTAAAATAAGGATTATAATATTTAGGATAAAAACTAATAACATAATTATAATCTTCAATTGCATTTAGATATAAACCTATTTTTTTAAATAAATAAGCTCTATTAAAATAAAATTCAGGCCTGTCATTTTCTAAATTAATTGCTTTTGAAAAATCATTTATTGCATTTGTTATTGAATCTAATTTTGAATATGATATTCCTCTATTATAAAATGTAAAAGAATAATTTGGATTTAATTCAATTGCTTTTGAATAATCATCAATTGCATTTTTATAATATCCTAATTTATCATTTGTAAATCCTCTATTGAAATAACATTTAAATTCTTTTTTCATTATAATTGCTTGAGTTAAATATTTTAAAGAATTAATTAAATCTCCAGTTTTTCTCAAAGCAACACCTAAATTATAATAGTATTCCCAATCTTTAATTTCATTATTTTCAATATTTTCTATATGTAGATTTTCTTTATCTTCTTTATCAATATCATCAAAATTTAATTTAATAAATAATTCTTTATTTAAATTTCTTTTAATTGAATTTTTTTTTTTACTAGTATAAGAAGTAGCAATATTTGAATCAGTAAATTCATTTTTTTTAGATTTTTTAGTATATGTTTTTTGATAATCTGGAATTGGAGTATTATTATCATTTATTTCAAATTCTAAATCTCCTTCGTATGAAGTGAATAATTTACAATCATCACTATTAATATCTATTGGAATTGAATCTTTATTTTTTATTATATTAGGTGAAGAAAAATTATATATTGAATTTAATTCAGAATTATTTGAATTATTAAATGTTTCTTTATTTTTAATTGGACTCAAAAAATTTGAACTATTTAAAGTAAATTGTTTAGAATTATTGAATTTTGTATTACTCTTATTTTTTTTTATATGATTACTATTATAATTTTCAAATGGTTGTTTACTTATTGAGTCAGAGAAAATATAATCAGATTTATTTAATAGTGAAGAAATTTCAGATTTATCATCTTTCGATGAAGAGTTTTCTTCATTATTATAGATTAGTTTTTCATCAGATTTAATATTATCTTTATTATTATTTATTATATTATCAAATTTATTTAAATTTGTTAAAATTACACTTAGTGATTTAGTTCTTTCATGATTAAAATCTTTAACAAATTTTGATTGTAAATAATTATTAATTTCATAATCAAGATCAAATTTATTACTTCTATTAATTATTGCAGTATGACTATTATATAAAGAACCATCTATAGTACTTTCAATATTCGAATTATTTTTTTCACTATTTAACGAATCAAATTTATCGTTTTTTATATTTTCATTAAAATCATTTTGTTCTTTATTTTCATTTTGAAAAATTTGAGAAATATTTTTATAAATATTTTTCCTTGAGTCAATTAAAGAATCTAATTTTAAAGCATTTGAATAATCATTTAAACCTTCATTATATTTACCAACTAAATAAAAAACAGCTCCTCTTAAAAATAAAGAATTAATATTATTTGGATCTATTTCAATTGATTTAGTTAAATATTCAATAGATTTATTGTAATTTTTTTGATTTTTATAAATACAACCAAGTAAAAAATAAGAAGTAGAATTTAATAATGAATCATTCATTAATTTTTTTAAATCATCTTCAGCTAAAGAGTATTGTTCTAATTTTAAATAAATATTTGCCCTAAGTAAAAGAGCTTTTTTACTTGTTGGATCATTTTGGAGTTTTAATGTACATATATTTATCATTCTAAGGTTTTCTTCTTCTTGATTTTGATATTTTTGTACTTGGACGTTTTTTTTTAACATTTTTTTTATTGAATAGTTTAACGGAAATTTTTTTTATATTAATTTGAATAAAGAAATAATTATTTAACAATTTATTTAATTATAAATATATTAAATTTAATTAATAAAAAAAGGCAATTAATTAAAAAAATATTTATGTTAATAATTAATTTTTAAATTTCTCTTTTTTAGTTGTAATAAATATAATTGTAGAAGAAAAAAAAATAGAATAAAAAAATCATATTTTAATAAAAATTATAGAGTTAAATCATCACATAATCAAATATTAAAATATTTATAATCTCTTTTTTCCTGTTTAAAATTGGTTTAAATTATAAAAATAATTTTAGCTTTTTTTCCTTATTTACATTTATTAAAATAAAATTATATTAATATAAATTTTCTTTTTAGTTAAATTTGATAAAATATCCAATAATCATATTAAAAGGAAAAATTAAATATTTTCAAAGAGATTATCATCTGGTTGAGGATTACTTTTTTTAATTTCTTTTTGTTTTGTCAAATCATTCAACATATTCTTTAAATTATCATCTGAAATATCTACAAAAAGATTTTTATTATTTTCAATATCATTATATATATTTGGCATTAAATCTTTTTGATTATAACATATTTCATTTAAATCTGAAAATAACTTAATATAATCTGAAGTAATTTGATTAAATAATGTTTCATTTTTTTCATCTATTAAATAAGAAGGAAACAATAAATTTTTCATATCAAAAAATTGATTAAATTGATTTAAAACCAAATTAAACATATCTGAATCTTTCTTAAATATTTCATTAGTATTTAATGAATCGTTAAATAAAGGAAATAAATTATTTGAATTTATATTTATTAAAGGATAATTTAAAAGAATATTATTATTTAATGATTGGATAAAATTATTTGTTGATGAAATATTATTATTATTAATATTTATTTTATTCAAATCATTAGAACAATCTATATTATTTACAACATCTAAATTATTGTTTTTTTGATTTGATTCATTATTATTTTTTGACTGAGTTATTATGTGAGATGATTTTTGGCAAAGATTTTTGTTTTTATTTATTTCAACATCATTATTAATATTATTGAAAGGATTTATGATCGTAAATATTTTATTTACATTATTAGAAACTGTTTCATTATTAATTTCTTTAATTTGATTAACAATATTTTCAAATTTGGCTGTTGTAAATGAGTTTAATTTTGAATTATTTATAGTATTTATTGTTGTCTTTAAAATTTCATTTTCATCAATCATTGATTGATATAAATTTGAATAATCTTCATATATATTTTTTATAAGATTAATATTTTTATGCATATCTACATTAAATTGGGTAAATTGTAATTTATTTTTATTTAACATTAAATGTACTATCATTTTATTCATTGTATTTGTTGTTTCTGTTGAAATTTTTTCCATTGATTTATTTATTATCTCCAATCTTTTTATAAAAGAATTAATAAAAAATTGACTTATTGAATTAATTATTCCATTATTATTTTTTTTAATATTGTTCAATAAATTATTTATTCCGCCTATTATAATTTCTTTATAAATACAATCTTCACATAAACAATCAATTATTATCTCATCATATAATCTTTTAATGTCTTCTGTATTAAATTTTATTTTTAAAAAGTCATTATTTAAGAAATTAAAAAATTCATTTTTATCTTTTATTAGTTTTATATTTTCTTTTCCACATTCTTTACAATTTTTTAATTTAGATAATTGATTTATATGTTTATCAATTTTTATTAATATATTATCATTATCTTTATCATTAGTATTATTATTAATATTATTAATACCATTATTTATACTTTCATTTTCTGATTTTTCATTTTCTTTTCTATTCCTTTTTAATGTTAGAAATTTTCTTTTTTTAATTTTTTCTTTTTTAAATTTTCTGTTTTTTATATCTTTGATTTCCATTATATTTTTTAAATCACTTATTTTAAATTTAGGATACAAATAACTTCAAAAATAATTATTTTAATAATTATCTTATTAAAAAAACAAACAATAATTTTAGAAATTAATTTATAAGTTTTAGAAAATAATGATTTTAAAAAATTATGTTTTATAAATATTTATATAAAACTATTAAAACACTATTATAAAGTTTCCTTTATTTATTCATTAATCATTATTTTTTATTCCCTCATCTTTTGAAATATTTTTTTCATTTTGATTATCATTTAAATAATAATTTGGTTCATAATCAGATTCAATTTCATCCTTTCTATAAATATGAAAATTATATTTATTAATTTTTGGTTTAAAACTAAATTGTTGTTCCCAATATTTTTTTTTTGGTTTATTTTGAATTCCAAAATTAATAATTTCTTTCTTATCAGTATAACACAACATATCATATAATCTCATACAAGCAATAACAAATTCTTTTTCAGATAAACTTTCATTTTCTTCTTTTAATTCTTCAATAATTGGAGATATAATTTTTAAAATTTTATTTTCTAATCCTTTAGTATAAATACTAAATTTTGAAATAATTCCATCTTGATCTTTATCTAAAATTTTAAATATTTTTTTAACTGAATTTAATTTTTTATTTTCAAAAATATCATTAGATAAAATATTAGTATAAGATTCATTATTAGGACATTCTAAAGCTTGTAATTCTTTTGCTAGTTGTTTTTTCTTTTGTATATTTTTTTCAAAATCATAATATAAAATATTTAAATATTCTTGTTGATTATATTTATCATCTCTTTTATAATTACTATTAATACAAGGAGAAAAATATTTTTGACCAGTATGAGTATCATATGGATTTTCGACTTGATCTTTAATTACTTTTTTCCTTTCTAAACTCCTTGATAAATAAGCATTTTGTCTATCTGAAAAATTCATATTTGTATATGGACAATTATATTTATTTACTTTTGGTTGAAACATTTTCTTTTTATCATAAATTCTATTTGTTAAATTTTCAATATTTAATTTTTGTTTTTTATAATTCGAATATAATTTTTCAAATCTATCTGTATCTGATTGAGAATTAAGTAAATTATCCATTAATTTACTTTTTTTATTTATTTCTGGTACAAATGTATTTTCTTGATTATCTTTATATTTTCCTTTTAAATATTCTATTTTATTATCTATATATTCTTTATAATTTATTATATTATCATCATTATGAGATAATTTTTTCTTATTTATATTTGATATTGAATATAATAAATTGTTATTTATTTTTGGTTGAAATGTACAATTTAATTTTTCTTCATTTTCTAATTCATCTTTTAATTTATCAAGTTTTTCTTTAGATTTTTCTTTTAATTTTATTCCTTTTAAATATAATCTCTCTCCAAAATTTAATAATGTTGAACTTTGTGAACATGATAATGGACGAATTTTATTTTTATTTTTTGGTTTTTTTTTTAATGATGATGATTTTGCATTAAAAGTTTTATAATTATTTTGAAGTAATGTATTAATTAAATCCTTATTATAGTTTTCTCTTATTGAATTTTTTGGAATTGATTTTTGAGTTGGTATTAAATAAGTACAACTTTGAGATTTTTTTACTGTTTTGTTCTTATTTCTCTTTAAATAATTTGTATTTTGATATTTTTTATTTGATTTATTGTAATTATCATTAGAAGGATAATTTATTTTTTTATAAACAAATAAAGGATAATTATCATTATAATTTCTTTTTAATATCTTTTGTTTTAATTGATTTAAATTCTTATTATGAATTAAATTATTTGAATTTTGATTTTTTGCTTTTTTTAAAGATGATTCATTAGATTTATATTTCACAGGATTTTTATTATATTTTTTATTTAATTCTTCATTTTTTCTTATATAAGTTGATTCTTTAATTAAATCTTCATTATTTTTAAATATTTCATTTATAAAATTCTTTTCTTGTAAAATATCATTTTGAAAAATAAAATTATTATTTTGTCTTTTACCTATAATTTCATCAGAATTTAAATTCATAAAATTTTTATCAATTCCATTACTATTGGTTCTTTTTATTGTATCATTATTTTGATTTAAAGCATTTTTTATTTCTTTTGTTAATTTTTTTAATGATTCAAAATCTAATGCATTTTCTAAACAAAATTCATATGCTAATTCTTCAGGTTTTGAATTAGGAAAAATTTTCAAAAATTTATGATTATTTTCATTTAATTCAATTGATAAAACCTTAATTTCTTTATTATCATTATTATTGATCAAATCATTGGAAATAATATTATTTTCCATTATTTAAAATTCTATTATTGAAATAAAAACAATTTTTTTAATAAAAAGAATAAAAAATAATAATAAAAATTAATTAATAAAAAAGAAATAATAAAATTAATAAATAACTGTAAAATACTCAAAAAAATAAAAGAAAATAATTGTAAAAAATTAACTCTTAAAATTTAAAGATAACAAACTCCAAAATTGAAAATAAAATTAATTTTAATTTAAAGAAAATAAATTAATAAA
>JAEEGL014633263.1_pt1 | contig 13565 bp, 10 predicted proteins | sample 9134231 | NCBI WGS metagenome assembly JAEEGL01 (sample SAMN16246548, study PRJNA631951) | gut metagenome | biome: gut microbiome; feature: rumen; material: fiber-attached | host: Bos | place: Iran: Karaj | collected 2018-10
ATGCCGACATGCGCACCCTTAACCGCGTAGGCGAAAAACACAAGGAAGGCGCGCTCTTTTTCCTCGCCTTGGCAGTCCCCTCAGGGTAGCGGAAATACGTGATGAAATCGGAAAAAATCGACTTGAAAAAAGCCGCGCCCGCCATCAACGAGATCCTGGGCGGGCGGGGCGGCGGCTCCTCCGGCGAGATCAGCGGCTCCGCTTCCGTTGAAAGCGAGGAGCAGCTTTTCGAAGCGGCGGAGCGAATCGCGGAGCGGTTCCGGCAATAATATCCGGCTGCGCTAATTTATAGAAGAAAGCCGCGGCCCCCCTTCAAACACGGCGAGGGGACCGCGGCTCCTTTTTTATATCAACAGTTAATTTTTCCTTAAACCTTAAACCTTATTCCTTTTTGCCTCTGCTCCTGCGCGGCATCGCAAAAGCTGCGCCAAAACCGGCAGCCGCCAGAACGACGACAGCGGAAATACCGCCAAGCGCGCTTCCGCAGCCTTTTTTCTGAGGCGCTTCGGTGGCAACCGGCGCATCGGTAGGCTCCGCGGCGGGCTCGTTTGTGGGATCCTCAACGGGCGCCTGCGTGGGCTCTTCAGCCGGCGGCTCGGTCGCTTCCGGAGCAGGCGTAGCGGTCGGCGCCTCTGTCGGTGCGGGCGTCGCGGGCAGTCCCTCCGCAAGGAACTTTTCGCCGAACGCCTTCGCAGAAGCCGCGTCCTTAAAGAACGCCGCGTAATAGAGCTCTACCGAAGTGTCCTCGGCCGTCTCAAAAAACATGTCGTAGCGGAGGTTCCCGACGGTGCCGGTCCACTTCCTGACGCGCGAAAAGTCGATTGTCACGAGCTGGATCCCGTCCGTTTCCTCGTACTTGTACGTCTGGTTCTGGGCCTCGCTGTAGCCCGGGTTTTCGTCTGTCTGCCAGTAGAGCGAGCCGTTTTTGCCGCCCGCCGCGGTGTCCACGCGAACCGCGAGCTGCACGACCTTGTTTTCGTCGGCGGAAATCTCATCGATGTCTCCAAGCGTCGCGAGCGTGCCGAAACTCAATTCCTGGTAGGGGTCTCCGCCCTGCGACACCTCGATAACGTAGCATTTTTCGCCGAAATACACGTCGTTAATGAGATTTTTGCTACCGCCTAAAAGCGCGTCGTTCACGTCGTCCTCATACGTGAACGCGAAAAGAGCCGACGGCCCGGCCACCTCGCCCGCGGGCTCCTCAGTCGCATCGGGGTCCTCAACAGGCTTGCTGCCCATATATTCCGCCTTCAGATTGTGGATCGTGTAGGGGCTCGAAAGGCTTCCTGCGTCCAAAATGCAATACGGAGTGTCCTCTTTGCCGGTGTATGCCTTCGCGTCTTCCTCCTTTTCGAAAAACGCGATCCACGCGATGTCGACGTAATCCCCTTCGGTAACGATTCCGCGCCCCGTCGAGTCGTCAAAATTCTCCGCGTCCCTGTCCGGCTCCAGCGGGTCAAGCCTGATCTCCTCGGTGTTCCTGTAGCTGCCCGAATCCCAGATCGAATCCCTTCCGTAGAGCGCCGCAACAGACGTCATGTCGACGATGAGCGTATCCCACCCGTCGGTAAACCTGTAGTGCACGGGCACGAACGGCTCCGCGGCAGGGCTGACGTACACCTGCGCAATATACTCAACGTTGTTCTCGTTGTACCTCGCGCCCATCCTGTAGCGGATCGCCGCCCACGTCACGGTGTCCGGGTCGATCCACGCGTTCGCACCCTTTTCGCTGAACGAAAACGTCGCATACGGGTCAAATCCGTCGCCCGTAAGCCTCACATACTCGGTCTCCCCGCCGTCTCCAACGGGCGCCTCTCCTGTGGTCACGGTCTCGTCCGCAAAAACCGGCGTAAAAACCGGCGCCGAAACCGCCAAAAACGCCATCGCGACAACAACCGCCGCCAAAACTGCAATCACTTTTTTCACGGTATCTCTCCTCCTGAATCGTATAGAATTCTATAAAACCGCTCGCCGCGCGCCGGCGGCAAGGTGATGTTTTTTGCCGACTAAAGTGTAGCAAAATCAAGAGGGAGTGTCAACCGGAAAAGGGGCGGAAGTACTGTGGAAAAGCGTTTTCGAAAACGCTTTCGGAAAAGACTGAGATTTCCGGCTGACCTGACATAGTTGATAAAAGTTTTTTGTGTAAAAAACCGCCTCCTGATGTCAGTATCGTGTTGAGAATTCGTCGCAAAAAAGGTATAATCAATTCCAACAAACCAAACGGCTACTGGTTGTTTTTGACAGTGATACGTGTCAGAACGCAACGCACAAACACTTAGAGGAGAACATAAAATGAAACTAAAGGAACTTGTCGGGAAATACGATATAGTTGACATTTTCGGCTTTATAAACAAGTTTGGCAGAGAAGATCTCCAAACGTTAGCGAGTGAACTCGGTCCGCTTGACATCTATGATTTTACTTCCTTAAAGGAGACACACCGCCTCTTGAAAGGGGAAGGGTCGTGCGATAACGACACTGCGGTTGCCGACAGGTATATGGTCAGATTTTACGGGACGCATGCGCGGAAGTACAGGAGCAAAAAACAGGATTTGGTTCCGTTTTGCGGAATATATGACAAAACAACGGACGAGCATCTTTCAATTTGCAGAGAGTACGTGAAAAATATCGGCGATTTTGCCGAATGCGAGGTCGAACCGGTAGAGACGCTCCCCGAGTTGACAATGGCGGCTATAGCAGTTGTAAGCTTTATGGTTGTGGAAGATGAATTTTACGGCAGATACGGGGAAGGCAGGCCGGACGAATACATACGGTACTGTTATAACTATATGTATAAACAGGCGAAAAGAAAATAAAAACGTGCAACAGCGCTTGCCTCAACCCGGGCGGCGCGGTAGAGGCGGACCGGACGGACAAAAGCCGGACACGCAAAAACCCGACGTACAAAAGAGTAAGCATATGAAGACCGCAGAAAAAGTAGCTGATAAAATAATAGAGATACTCGACAGGTGCATCGTTATAATGTTTATATGCGCCATAGAGTTCTCGTTCTTTACCTGCATTTATAGAAAAATCAGCTGGCTGTCCGACAGGGCCGACAGGACGCTGCTGATTTTGCTGGTCGCAGTGCTTCCTTTTGCAGGGCTGATTTACTGCCTGATCTGGAACCGCGAACATATGATGTCGGTTGCGTACGAAGTCCTTATCGGTATAGGAGTCCATACCGCACTGGCATACTGGGAAGACCTGCGCGTCTTCATGAGCGTCGTTTTCTCCGTAACGGCCTCGGTATTCCTGTTTAAGACATATAAGGTCACATCGCATAAAATCAGAGTTACTGACTTCGCAGCAAGAAAACGAATCCTGAAGGCGCGAGCTCTGGAGGTTTGCAACTCGGCGAGAGTCATTTTCGGCCTGGGCACGGCATTGATTTTAACGGTGACGCTTTTTTCGCTCGCTTTAGGCGGAAAAAACGAACCGCAGACCGTGAAGCAAACCTATGTGGCCGAGACAACCGCCCGCGAAAACTACACGGTCGAAAACAGCCTCGACCGCCTGTCAGCGCTCGTTGACGGTTCCTGGGCCAAGACTCCGGACTCTGAAAAACTGGAGGTCTTGCAGGCTGTGGCGAACGTCGTGGCTTGCAAGCTTGGCGTCGCGAAAATCCCCCTCGTCCACAGCGCCGGAATGGAAGCCGAACACAGAGACTCACTGGCGTACTACAGGTATGGTGCCAAAGATATAGTTGTCAGCAAAGCCTTTGTCAGCAAGGCAACCCCGGAAGAGGCGGTGAGTGTTATTTGCCACGAAGTTTACCACGCATACTCTCATTGCCTCGTAGACTTGTATGAAAGTATCGACGAAGAGTTCAAGGGGTTACTCGTTTTCAAGCAAGCAGGGGAGTACCTTGAGGAGTTTTCGGATTATATCAGCCCGGGAGAGAGCTACGAAGGGTATTACCGGCAGCGGCTGGAAGTTGACGCGCGCGAATACGAGGAGGCGGAGGCGCCGCGATTGATTGAGGAGATAAAGGCGGCGCTGAGCGTGGCCGGCACTCATAGTTAGCTTGTGCATTTCCGGTATTGTTTGTGTTACAATGCAATTTGGAGGTGATGATAGTGCACTAGAATGAGCTGAAAAAATGCTCTAATACTGTAGGAGTAAAGAAAGGAAACAACGATATGACAACATTTGGAAAAACAGGCAAGGCTGCGCCCAAGACAGGCAGCGGAGCGGGTATGAGAGGCGTAGTTCAGGATGAGACCTCTAAAAAGAAGCCGGTGAAGGTTTACAGAGCGGTGCGCTTTGAACAGAGGAATATGACCCAGAAGGATTTTGTTGAGCGCGGCCGGCATAATCTCGAGACCGCCGAAAGAATTCTTTCCGTTGCGGAATTCGAAGGGCCGATTTGCGAACCGCTTTTGACAAGGCGCGTATTGCAAAGCTACTCTATTATGTGTGCCGGTCCCCAGGTTCAGCAGTTTATGAAAAACATTTACGACGGAATGAAACTGGACTATATAACTCAAGATGATTGCCGGGTTTATGCTTTGTCGTCAAGACAACTGCATGGCTACACCGAATTCCGCGCCAACGGCGATGGCGAAAACAAACGCGACGCAAAGGAAATACCCCACATGGAGGCCGCAAATGCCATATGCCGCGCGCTTGAGGAACAATTCAGCCTTCCTGAAGAGGAATTGATCCGTGCCGCCGCGAATCTCATGAACATCGACAGAGTCGGTACAGCGGTACACGACCTCTTTAAAGCAGGAATCGTTTGGGCGGAGAATGAAAAAAGAATCGTTAAATCTGCCAACGGAAACTGGATGCTGCAGAAGAATCTGTGATGGGAAAGTAGCCAACGGTAGCAGCAACGATGTCCTTTAAGGGGTCGGGCAGAGGATTTTATGATGTGATATGGTGAACTTCGACGACGTTATAACTGAATATGAGGCAACTAAAAGAAAGAAAGGCTTTGCAATTTACTACGATCCCGAGGCAGACAGAGTGTTTTCGTCAAGTAAAGAATCTCCAGGTACGGCCCTTATTTCTAACACTTATGACATGTGCTGCGGAATAATAAGGCAATACCTCGAGACACCCGGAATAGCCCGCTATGGTACGGAATGCAGGGCTGCGATGAAAGGTTCCGCGAACAAGATCGTTTCGTTTTTGTGGTTTTTTGAACATATTGACGGGGCTTACGATTTTGAACTGTTTGAGTCTGTTGCCGTCAGGAAAGCGATGCTTAAATACTGCAAAACAAACGGGCTGCCTTTCAAAGACGTGTCGGAGTATTCTGAGGAAAATCACATTCACACGTTTTTGACCGAGGAGAGAATGAAATCGTGAAATCGTGAAATGACAGTAGAGTTGTTGAATTTCATATACAAAAGAGGTATAATTGTTGCAACCAATTCGAACAAAATGCCCGATTTGTTAAGGCAAAAGCGTAGTCAAACAAATCTGGAATAATTGCATTTGATGCGAATCAAGAGATGAGAGTAAGAGGCTTGATTAGAAGCTGATTATAAGGGAGAATTCGCGTTTGTGAACGGATTAAGTGGCAGTCGTTTATAGGGCGGGGCGCCCGAATTAAGGGGGATACGAGCTGTTATTCTTGGCGAGGATCTTGAGCAGGGCTTATTGCGGAAATCGAAGTTTGTATCCTTGCTCTTTAACATGGCGCCATTGGATGCCGCCGGTATGCATATATAACACTACAGAATTGATAGGGGGAAAATATGAGTGGACCAAAGTGTTCAAACTACGAAACATCTGAAGAGCAAAAGAGAAAAGAGCGAGAGCGTTTAAAAAAAGAGGAAGAGGAACGAGAGCGCAAACGAATAGAGGAGGAAAAACGAAAAAAAGAGGAACAAAGAATAGCTACCGCAAAACGTCTTGCAGAGGAGATTTCTTCTCTTGAAGTGGAAGCCGATGGTCTTTCAGCGGAAATTGATAAATATGCTGCAGTAGGGGAAACAAAACCGCAGAGTGCAGTTGATGCCCTTGCTGCGATTTCTAAAGCGCGTTCCAAAGCATCATTGGCCAGACCCAAAATCAAGTGCGACAAGAATAGTAATACCGTGTTACTTGATGCTCGAAACGAACTGAAAGAAGGAGTTGACGTCCTTAAAAATGCATTAGAACTAATGCAGGAGTCATTTGAAGAAACCAACAGAGAAAGAATCAACTCAGGATTTGCGGTTTCATTTGATAATATAGGCGAGAGGAATACTTCAGCAGAAAAGAGGGAGGATGCATCTTCTGAAAAAGAAGCCTTAGCGGAAATGCGGCGGGACCTCAATGAGGAGCTTGACTCCTTGGAAAATATGGATTTGTCGGATGAATTGATTCAAAAAATCACAAGCATTAAGAGGAGGGGGGAACAGGTATCTTCTCTAGAGCAGATGAAAACGTTTCTCGCAATCTCTGTTCAGCCTCTTGAAAAAGAGTGTCGGGAGTATGCGTCGCTTGTGAAGGAAATAGGTGACACGTTTAATAGACTGCGGGCAAAATATGAATTCTTGGCAAAAGAGGTTGGAGTAGCCCCGAAAACCTTTACCCTTTCCAGAGGAGCAGTGAAGACTCTTTCTGCCGAAGTTGACAAACTTGAGAAAGCTGTATTGGCGAAACGGGAGCAGGAATACATTGAACGCAGTGTCAATGAGGCAATGGAAGAGATGAACTATAGAACTGTCGGAAGCAGAAGTGTCGAAAAAAGGAATGGGGACAAGTACAGGAGTGTTCTTTATTCTTTTTCCAGGGGAACTGTTGTCAACGTTACGTATTCGAGTGACGGTTCGATAACAATGGAAATAGGGGGAGTTTCTTCCGAAGAGAGGGCGCCAAGTCCTGAAGAACAAGCGCACCTTGTGCAAGAGATGAAAGATTTTTGTGCTCAACACAAAGAAATACAGGAAGAGTTACAGAAAAAGGGTCTGGTATTAACGGCACATAAGTATCTCGAAGAAGATATCAAGTATGCTAAACTAATTGATAAATCGAAATACGATATGGTTGAATCGGTTGAAGAGTACAGCGAGGTTATCAGAGAGCAACATCAGAATACTAAATCCAAAACCAGGCATGTAGAGGAAGTTTAAAGGATGACAGAGATGTATTGGAAATGCCCCGAATGCCGAAACTATTATCTGCTTGAAGTAGAGGAATGCCCTTTTGATGACACCTGTCGCACACAAGGCGTTCCGCTTGAATCGATTGAAACCGAAGCATATAAGCGCTGCCCGCAATGCAGAAATCTTTTTCTAGCTAAAATATTGCAGTGCCCGATAGATGAAACGGATTTAACGAGAATTCCGATTGGGATTAGAACCGCGGACACGCATCAAGAGCCAGAAGAGGTTACTTACGTAAAAAGATGCAACTATTGCGGGGCGATTAATGATTTTGATTTGTGCAACTGTAGTGGCTGCGGAGAAGATATATCTGACTGTCAACCGATTACCAGAGAAGAAGCCGAAAGTGGCGTGCCTACTTTTAGATTAGTAAGCATTGATGAAGAGTGTTCCTGTTTATTGCCGCAGGGCAGCACCTTTCTTGGGGCGGACGAGACTTTGAGTGAATATTTGGAAAGAAAAGAGTACGTCAGTGGCAAACATGCGGAGATTCTTGTAGAGGGTAATCGTATTTGGATAAAAGATATCAGCAAGACGAACCCGATAACAGTGTGCAATAAAATCATCAGTAAAAACGATTATTTTGAACTGCATTGCGGAGATGTTGTTGGATTAGGTGGCGCGATTATTAATGGAGAGTATCAGGAGGACGCTGCTTTCCTAAGGGTGGAGATAGAATTTGTACATCGCTAGAATCATTTATCCTATAAAAGTGCTTGGCCCTGGGATTCGGATTGGAATATGGTTTGCGGGGTGCTCTCACGGTTGCAAAGGGTGCAGTAATCCGGAATTATGGAATGCAGATGCCAAATATGAGCTTGACTGCAGCCAGGTAATGTCTCTTATTGACAGTATTGCGGAGACCAACCAAGTGGACGGAATTACTCTAACCGGCGGTGATCCGCTTGAACAGCCGGAGGCGTTGAGAGAGTTGTTGCCCAAACTTGTTTTAATCACTGATGATATTCTTCTATATACCGGCTATAAGTATGCACAAATTAGAGACAAATATGAGGATATACTTCGATTTGTGGCGGTCGTTGTTGATGGACCATACATAGAACACCTCAATTACGGAGAGGCGCTTCGAGGATCTTCAAACCAACGTATTATTGTGCTTAAGAAGCAGTATGCGGATGATTATCGTTGCTTTGTAAGTGAAGCGCCAGGAGAAATTCAGAATTTCTTTCTAGAAAACGGGTTCATTTCCGTGGGCATTCACCGGCCAAACTTCAGAAAAGAGCTCGATGCATTAATGACAGAAAAAGGAGTCGTGAAAGATGAGCGAGAATAACAACTACATTCCGAAATGGTTCAGGGAACTTGAAATATTCGAAAAAATCAAACCAATCATTATTCTTGAGGGAAATGTCCTTGACAAATTTCAATATCCGGCAGAGGGGGACAGAAAGGGGAGTATAATCTATTTGCCGGAGTGTTTGTATTTTCACTACTCTGAGCAGGGGTATAGTAATATAGTATTCTATGATTCAATCAGGGGCTTTTATAATAATATCGCCAAGGACTCCGGCGACATGATGAGCCGATTTTGCAATCTGGTGGGATTAGAAAAGGACACTCGAAGACCTCCGTCGTTCAAAGGAAAAGAGAGAAGTGCTCCATGCTATGTTCGTGAAGCGTTGTCGCAAAACAAAGAAGCGACTGTTATCGTGATGGACTTCGCGTCAAGGTATATTTCTTCGCCATCAAACATGGATCAGACTGAAATTGACAGTTTCACAATCCTGCTTCAGGCGGCGATGGATTCTGGGGTTGTTGCATCACCTGATGGCGTCAAGCGAAACAATCTTTTAATTATATTGGCAAACAAGATAAACGATATTCCTGTATGGTTTTATCTGGACAATCCCAACATAAAAACGATTCTTTTAAAGACGCCGTCAAGAGAAGAACGCGAACAAATGGTTATAGGAACTAATTTCCGCGCATTCTTTGCCAAAGACATCTATGACACAGATTCAATATACTTTAAGCAGCACCCGGACGAGCTCAAAAAGCTACAGGAACGCTTTGTCGGATTAACGGAAGGCTTCACTTTTATAGAGATGAATGGGCTCAGAAACCTTGCCAAGGAACGGCGAATTCATATCAAGGACATTTGTGATGTTATAGACTTGTATAAGTTTGGAATTAAGGAAAATCCTTGGAAAGCACTCAACAGGGACGATATAAAGAACGCGTATAAGACGTTTCACGAACGTGTTTTGGGTCAGGATGCCGCAATTGCAAAAACACTAGATGTAATCAAGTGTGCAGTAACGGGGTTATCGGGGATTGAATCCTCATCCGGAACCAGACCCAAGGGGGTGTTATTCTTTGCGGGCCCAACGGGCACGGGCAAGACGGAAACGGCTAAGACTCTTGCACAACTGATATTTGGCGATGAACGGAATTGCATTAGATTTGATATGAGCGAATATAGCCAGTCGCACAGCGATCAAAAACTGCTTGGAGCACCTCCCGGATACGTTGGATACGAAGCCGGAGGCCAATTAACAAACGCAGTCAAAAACAATCCGTTTTCCATATTGCTTTTTGACGAAATAGAAAAGGCCAGTCCGACCATTCTCGACAAATTTCTTCAGATACTTGATGACGGTCGCATGACCGATGGGCAGGGGAACACGGTCTATTTCTCTGAGACGGTAATAATATTTACCAGCAATTTGGGAATATACGAGTACGATTCCGAAGATAAAAGAAGAAAGGTGCTTAAGGTTAGGCCAAGCGAAAACACCGATGAAGAGGTCCAAAAAATAGTTCGAAAAGGGGTCGAGGATTATTTTAAGCTCGAACTGGGCCGCCCGGAAATCCTAAACAGAATTGGGGAGAATGTTGTTGTTTTCAACTTTATTCGGGAGGACACGTCGAAGAAAATTATGGATATGATCATTGACAATAAGATAGCTAAAAACCTCTTAATGGAAAAGAAGATTGTCTTAGATGTTGAACCGATGGCAAGAGAAAAAATGCTTGAGCATGTGAACCGCAACCTGGAAAATGGCGGTAGAGGCATTCGCAACATTGTGGAGAGCCTTCTTACGAAACCCCTGGGAAGATTTATGTTCGATGAAGATATAGATTCTAACAAAAAGATTTGCGTAAACGATATCAAAACCGACGTTGACCCGGTTGAACTGGATTGCACAGTTCTTGACATTTGAGGTTGGATAAAAATGACAATAACGGTCTATGTGAAAAAGGGAATAGGAAAAGACGTCTGTGAAGATTCGGCTGCGATTGACGGAGTTGTGGTTAACAGAGGTGGGTATAGCACTGACGTTGACCGACCAACATTGGTTTGCGTAGCGGATGGTGTTGGCGGCAATGCAGGAGGAAAACACGCCAGCTGTTTTGTGTGCAACAGTCTTTCAAATACGGCGTTTCCGCCTGACGAGAATTCTATTAAACAGAGAATGATTGATATTAATGACGGCCTGATAGAATACGCAAAAACAGTTGATGGAATGGAGCAGATGGCAACAACGTTGACTGCGTTGCTGTTTGTAGGGGAAGATGTTTTTCTAATACAGGCGGGCAACACGAGGCTTTATGCGGCGCGTGGACGGTATCTGCAACAAATTACCAAGGATCATACTACGCATCAGTGGCTTCTTGACAACGGTTTATTCGAAGAAGCGGAAGACTGTGACAACAGCGAGATTAATTGCTGCCTGGGCGGCGGACGCGCTCGTTTGCTCGGTAAGATGGTTGTAGCACAGGTATTCCAGTCAGGCACTCCTCGACGTTTATTCCTCACCAGCGACGGAATTCACGATTATATGAACATTGATAGGCTCGAGGAGTTGCTTCTGTCAGAACAAGATGATCAAACTATCGTACAGGCAGTAATTGACGAAGCAGAAAAAAATGAATCAACCGACGACAAGACCATAATAATCATCTCAAATGAGGGAGAACCATTATGAGCGAGGACAATAAAAAAACGCGCAAAAAGACCAAGGTAAATGAAGCGTTAGTTGCGTTGGTAACTGTTAATCCCGGTACAGTTCTTTGTGATGGGTATACAGTGTTGGAAAAACTGCCAGTCGAAAGCGGGGAGGCAGATCTCTTTGTTTGCGAAAAGGCTGGCGAAAAATATATAGCGAAATTATACGGAAGACAATTTGCGACAAAAGAAGAAGTGGTTCAGAAATTGGCTGAAATTGATTCGCCATACGTTGTTAAACTGGTAACGACAGGACAGTTTAACGGATTGCCCGTAGAAATAATACCATACTATAAAAACGGCAGTCTCCAAGGGAAAACATTCGCCTACGACGAGTTAAAGAGACGTATTATCCCGCAACTCAATGAAGGGCTTCATTCCATTCACAAAAGCGGAATAGTGCATAGGGATATAAAGCCTGCTAATATTATGCTATGTGACAATGGAACAGATGTAGCCATAATTGACTTTGGTATTAGTTCCGTTCGAAAGAATGGTCAATCAATAGTGGTGACGAAAATAGGAATGACTCAAGAATATGCATCTCCTGAGACAAGGGAGTTTGGAATTTGCCATGATGTGTCAGATTATTATTCCTTGGGAATTACAATCTTCGAATTGTTCTTCGGGTACACTCCGTTTGCAGGATGGTCGGAAGAAGAGGTTTTACGATATCAAGCTGTTCAGAGAATTCCGTTTCCGGCGAACGAATCCATTCCGGAAGATTTAAAAAAACTTCTCCTAGCACTAACTTACCGGGACATTATTAATAGAAACGACAAGACAAATCCAAACCGTCGCTGGACTTACGAAGAAGTGAAGAAATGGTGCGCCGGCGAGGAACAACCGATTCCGGGAGAATCAAAACAGAACGAACAACCGACGAATGCAACAGCTGATGAACTTTCGAGTGATTGGCGCGAGCCATATAGATTTCTGCAAAAAAAGTATTACACTGCCAGGGACTTAGTATTCGCCTTGGGTGCAAATTGGGAAGAAGGGAAGAAAACATTATTTAGAAGTTATCTTTCTGCTTTTTTCAAAGATGTGGCTCATGCATATGACCTTGCGGGATGTTGCGAAGATGCAGAAAAAGAGAATGAATCAAAACCCGAAAACGGAGATTTAATCTATTTTAGAACATTGTATAGAATCGACCCCAAGCTTACGTCGTTGGTTTGGAAAGGAAAAGTATTTAAAACCCTCAAACAACTGGGCGAGGAGTTGCTTAAAGGGCTTTGGAATGACGACAAAAGTATAGTATCTTGCGCCGCTGATATGTTAATGAATGGTGTTCTATCTGCGTATGCTGAGGAACAAAAAAATAAAGATGATAATGTTAAGAACGCTTTACTTGGGTTGGAACGTGAGTACAGATTACTTGACAAAAACAGCGAAGAAAGCAGAAACAGATTTTTCTTCAAAATGGCCTACATGCTATCACAAAAAAAAGCAATAAAAATCGGGGAGGATATAGCTTCTTTTGATGAAAATAAGGGGGAAGGGAATATAGTTAATGCCGTCGCCAAAGTGCTGGAGGATAACTTTCTGGAAGGCAAGAGGCTTGTGACGACAGGGGTAATGGCGGAGTTTCTCAGGACATTTAATTCAACCATTGCGGGCTATTGCGACGAAACCGAAGAAAAGATGCGGAGGAGTTCAAGTGATACAGACGTTCTGTTTTATCAATTTCTGCATAAAATGGATAGCAACCTTCCGCTTGTTTTTTATAAGGGAAAAAAGTACAAGAGTTTGTTGGATATAAATAAACATGGCGGAATGAAGAAAGACGACCTGATTGAACTTCTCAAAACCAAAAACCTATCAACCTTGCTTTATTGGAGGGGTGAACAGCATAACTCAGAACAAATGAAGAAAGACGCCGAACTGGTAGGGGAAATTGAAAATGTGTGTTCTGGAGCATATGGAAATACCAATCAAACCACATGGCATTTTAGACATGAGCAGTTGGCAGTTGATCTTTTTCAGAGACTTTTTGCTGACAAAAGTGTAAGCAGCGAGTATAGCGGTTTTCAGAGTATGGACACGCTGTACCGGAGTTTGCTTGATGAAGGCGAAAATCGGTCATCCTTTTACGATTCTTTTAAACGGATGAGTAAAGATAAGGCTTTTTGGCTTTTGGCGATTTTAGACAATTGCGGAGGCCTTCGCCTTGGCGTATTAAAGGTATTAAAGACCCTTTCCGCCAACTGCGAGGATTGGAGTTTGGTTGCTAATGCATTCTTTGATATTGGCGAGGCGACGATTGAAGACGGACAGTTATTGAGGACGTTGCGTCACTTGTATGTGGAATATGGTCCGCTTTCTGTTGCGTATTGGTTCTCCAAGTATTTCGGCGAGTTTTATGAAACCACACCAAAGGGAAAAAGAGGGCTAACGGCAGTTATTGACGAGAATCTGCCAATAGAAAGCAACCGTGGAAAAATGGCGTTGGCAAGAGAGCATATCGACGAACTGGCGAATCGATTTGCGA
>JAEEGL014871302.1_pt1 | contig 13565 bp, 14 predicted proteins | sample 9134231 | NCBI WGS metagenome assembly JAEEGL01 (sample SAMN16246548, study PRJNA631951) | gut metagenome | biome: gut microbiome; feature: rumen; material: fiber-attached | host: Bos | place: Iran: Karaj | collected 2018-10
TTATTTTTGATGAGATTCAGGAATGTGCAAATGCACGTTCAAGTATTAAGCCGTTCTGTGAAGACGGCCGCTTTGACATAATTGCAACAGGTTCACTTCTTGGAATTAAAGGCTATAACAAAAAGAAAAGTAAAGGCGTCCCAACCGGCTTTGAGCGTATTGTTTACATGAAGCCTATGGACTTTGAAGAATTCCTTTGGGCTAAAGGAATTGGCGAAGATGTAATAAATTATCTTCGTGAATGCTACGAAAATAAAACTCCTGTAAGTGAAGCTACACATACAGCAATGCTCAGATATTTTAAGGAATACATCTGTGTTGGTGGGCTTCCATACATCGTTGATAGATTTATTTCTACAAATGATATGAATATTGTATGGCAGGAACATCATGATATTATTGAAGAATACCGCGATGACTTTGGTAAGCATCTTGATGAAAATGAAAACGAGGAAATTGACCTCGCCCTTCTTGGTAGAATAAACAGAGTATTTGAATCTATTCCAGCTCAGCTTGCAAAAGAAAATAAGAAGTTTGTTTTCGCTAATCTTGAAAAAAAAGGACGTTCAGAGAACTATCTTCCGGCAATTCAATGGCTCTGCGACTTTGGAATCATAAACCTTTGCTACAACCTAACAAGCATTTCTGATCCGCTTGAAGGAAACAAGATTGATAATGTATTCAAAATTTACATGCAGGATTCAGGGCTCTTTATTTCTATGCTCGACCGCGATAGTGTAGCAAAAATTCTTTCAGGCGATTTAGGATTCTATAAAGGTGCAATTTTTGAAAATATCATAGCTGATTGTTTTTCTAAGCAGGAAAAAAAGCTCTACTACTTCCATAAAGATTCCGGTCTTGAAATAGATTTTGTTTCAAAGGTTAAAAATGAAATCTCTATTATAGAAGTAAAAGCAACAACAGGGAACACAAAATCAGCAAATACAGTTCTGAAGAATCCTCAGTATGATGTTGATGTTTGCTACAAGCTTTCTGAAAACAACGTTGGTGTTATTGATAATAAAATTACAATTCCTTATTACATGAGTATATTTTTATAATTAATTGTTGGGAAAATTTGCATATATTTATCAGTAAGTTATTAAAATTCTCAACAGTCTTAATGATAAGTCATATAATAATTTGCAGGGAGATATCAAAAAATACACTGAATTTGCCATAAAATCAGTGTAAAACAGGTGGAAATGAATGATTTTTAAGGTGATAAATCTGAAAATCGAGTTTATAATAAATAAAAAAGGAGGAAAATAAAGGAGAAAAGAGGTTCCTGAAGTAAAAATCAGGATTTGGGCATTCAAATAGCGATTTGTATGCCTATGCAGCGAATAATCCGGTGAGATATATGGATCCGGATGGGGAAAGTCTTTTTTCATTTTTTATGTTTCACAGAGAAGAATTCAATTGGGAATTTGATGAAAAATATAAGACTTCAAAGAAAGTAGAAAATAATTATACGTTTACCTTATATTCTTCTGACTATAAAACACTCAAAGATTTTAAGGATATAATAAACTGGAAAGAAGGTTCTATTTTTGATTATGGTAATGAAGAAAATTGTCCTGAAGTGTTAAATGAATATAAAGAATTACTTAAAGACAAAAATATAATAATTGTCACTGAACAGAAGGAAACTAAAACAAAATATAAAAATACATATGATGAATTTAAATCTTCAGAATCAGAACATGTAATTACGATTTATGAAAAAGTAGGAGATGTTTATGTTGAAAAAGAACTTCCACAAGCTAGTGATTAAAAATTTCATTTTTGCGCTTCTTCTTTTTTTGACGTTTACTTCATGTAAAGAGAAAAAGACTTATATTATTTCAAATACATCGGACTTTGATTTAATTGAAGATTTAATGCTAGTCCATGGAGAACTTATAAGCGATAACAATTATAACTTTTCAGAAATAGAATTAGGACAATTATTGAAGGACATTCAAATTATACTAGAGGTGTATACCTGTAATTTTGACAATTATATTAATGGTTCGGATGTTGTCTATTATAAAGTAATTATAGAGAACAAGTCTGTTAATGTATGTGAATCTTCAGATTTCAGATATGTTTGGCAACCTGATAATTCAAACGCCATTTTAGATGGGCCTTATAAAGGTTATATAAAACAGGCTTATTTTGATTTCATTAGTGAATTTGAATGTTACACTAAAATTCTATCTTTTTACAAAGCGTTAAGTATATATTATGAAAAAATTAATTCTTCATATTTATCAAATTTCTACAGTTATGAGTATTTAAATGATTTGTATATTAAAGGGGCAATGTCTAAGAAGTAATTTATAGAATATAATAAAGTTAGTAGTAGAGTTTGATATTCCCACAAATAATAATTTGCAGGGTTAAAGCAAAAAATACACTTATTTTGCCATAAAATCAGGTGAAAAATGATGAAAATAATGGGAGTGCAGAAATGAAAAGTAAACTAATTTTGGTAATATCAATAATTTTGAATATTATAAGCATTAGTATATTTATAATTTATAGAAAAGGTTTTATTTCTATTAATTATGCAGATCGGATAATTCAAAATATTGATGTACAGGAACAAGGAGCAGAATTGAACGTTTCCACAAGAAATAATTCACTTGAATTGATTTTAAATAAAGAAACTAATGAATTAATAGATTTTTATTATTCACTTCCTGATTTATCTCAAACAGCAGTTATAGAAACAGATAATAATGAACTTAAAAAGTTTAGCTATCATGGCAAGGATTATTCGATAGCATTTGTAAAAATTAATGAGAATACTGATAAAAAAGATTTTTCGCTTGCAATTTATAAGCATAAAATTGACAATCCATTTCAAATTGATTATCAGGCCCAGTTAATTTTTAATATAAATGGAGAATTTGAAATTGTTGAATAATATGAATCAAATATTTTTACTGAGAGCAATTAAAAAAAATTTATACCACAAATAATAATTTGCAGGGAGATAGCAAAAATTCCACTGATTTAACTTGCATTAAAAAAAATCTGCCTTTTTTTCTTGTAGAGAATAAGATGGAAAAAAGATAACATTTAATAAAGGAATTCCACAGAAAATACATATAGAAGCTGAAATCTTTGAATTTTAAATTTATAAAACTGAATATACTCAGATAGTTTACTTCAATTTTTCAGGATATTTTTTAAAATTTATGATATAATTAATGTATCTGGAGCCATGGATGATACCATTCTTTATTGATGGACTTACCCCTTGTCTTAAAAATGTAAAGACAGGAGATATAGTCGAGACAGAAGTTATTCGCATAAAACGAAAGAGTTTTCTTTCAAAATTTAATGAAAGAACTGGTTGGTACGTAGACTGGAGCAAATTTGATAAAGAAACAGAAATCTATGCACTTGTTCTTAAAGGAACAGTAGACATTCAGGGCTTGATTGCGCTGACAGATGATGAACAGAGTAACGCTGTTTATATTAACTGGGCCTGCACATCACCTGAAAACAATGTATGGCGAAATGGCTCAAAGTTATATGAAGGAGTTGGTGGACATCTTTTTGCAATCGCAATAAATATTTCTGAACAACGTGGGCATGGCGGATGTGTTCATGCCATAGCAATGGATAAGGATATCTTACAGCATTATGTAGAAATATTTGACGCAATAGTTGTTGGAATAATGCATCCGTATCACTTTGTAATAGAAGAGGAAATCGCAAGGAAAATCAAGGAGGTTTATAAATATGAATGGTCTGATGAAGAACTTTAATATAACAAAATCTGCCGATAAAGACAAAAAAGCACAGGATTTTATAAAAACTGTAAATCCTTATAGAACGAAACCTTCTCTTGGAATAGATTTACGAAAGCTTTCAAAATATGCAAAAGATAATAACAAGTCTTTTGGGACGTTATCTAATGACGAAATCCAGAAATTTAAGATGAGCTAAATTTGATCAGAAATACTATATATAAAGTTTTTTTTATGCCAACTTCATTCAGAACTTATAGTGTGAATCCTGGAAAACTAAATTTCTTTGTAGGTGATTAAAAATGAAAACAAAGATTTTTATTACTTTATTTATTTATTTTATTACTATTTGCTTTGCTGATACAAATCCGTTTTATATTCAGAATAATGAGTTAAAGGAAAATGAATTGTTGGCATTAAAAGGTGATGCAGAAAGTGCTGATGATTTATCGTTTTTTTATACATTTTCTGAAGAGAACCAAAAAGAAAAAATACAATATTGGGCTTCGATTGCTGCGGAAAATGATTCAACTGGACGGTGTCAATATAACTATTTTGTTCTTATAACTTCAGATGTTTATAAGCTAGATGATTTTAAGAGGGGTCTTTTTTGGCTTTATAAAAGTTCACTTATGAATTACAAGAATGCAAGCAAAAATATTTACTTCAAAAAAGATGATCCAGTATGGTTTGAATTTGCAGATAATTCATTATTTGTAAAGCCAATTACAGATGAAAGCGATATTGATAGCTATAAAAATGCAGCAATTTGTGGTTCTGGCAATGCAGCTTTGAGACTCTTAGAACTATATAATAATCAGAATGATTCACAATTGTATGAATATTGGCTTCGAATTGGCGCGCAAAACGGAAGTAAAGAATGTATGAAAAAATATGCAGAAATATTAAAACAAAGTACTGATAAATATGACAATATACGTGCAGAATTTTGGGAAAAGAAATTAAGGTTATAACTCAATATTTAATATTTTTTAGCAAGTTTACACATGCTTAAATTTTTCCCCCCCCACAAATAATAATTTGCAGGGAGATAGCAAAAAGTACTCAGATTTTGCCATAAAATCAGTGTAAAACTGGTGATAATGAAGTTTTTTTAAGGTGATAAACCAGAAAGTCGAGTTTATAATAAATAAAAATTGAAATAAAGAAAGGAATTTAAAATGAAATTTTATCGGACTTTAATATCCTATATATTTATTTTTATTGTATTATATTTAATTACATTTTTAATCTTTTTCACATCTGATGAATCTTTTTATTCATTGAAGAGATTGATATTGATTAATGGAGCCTTAAATTTATTAATTATTGTAGCCGATAGGAAAAATAAATTATTTTATTTATATCCAATATTTTTTTTCTGCTCATCTTATATCTCAATGATTATTTATATGGATTTAAAATATTGGAAAAAAATATTCATTTCTGTGGATAATATTATTTACCCTTTCAAAAATGGGCAAAAAGGACTTTTATTTTCATTTTTGTTTATGATGATTATTTGGTTATTAATATTTATTGGAAAAAAAATTAAAAAAGTTAATGAATAGAATAATTGATAAATTTCAGATATTTAAAACTTTGTTTTTCACGATGTTATATCTTATTGTTTTAATAATTTATTATTTTACAAATCGGGATACAATTCCATTTAATAATGTTTTTAAATTTGCGATTGTATTTGGAATATTGGAAATTTGTTCAGTTTTATTTATAAAAAAAATTATAGTTTTTTTAATATTTTATTTTCTCAATTCTTATATAGCCGATTTTATCTGTTTAATTATTTTGTATGTGAGCGAATCTAGAATTATAAATTTTAAAATATTAAAGACGGCATTTATTGAATGGATTCCAGCAATTTATGTTTCACTGCCGTTTTCTTTTTTAGGTATTTTAGCAGTTTGCATTTATTCAGTTATCCATAAAAGAAAAATAAGTCGGTGAGATTTTATAAAATATTATTTGAATCACTCGCGAAAAGGATTGGAGCGCCGCCGAAGGCGTCCCGGAGCTTTGCGGAGGGATGAGCCGCGGTTAGTCGGCGAAGCGCGGAAAGCCTGGTTTTTGCGCAAGCAAAAATGCGCCCTTTTGTCTTTCTTTCTTACAAAACTTATAGTGGAATTTTCTATTACTGTTTGGTAAATTATAGATATGGAATGTAATGGAAAATATGTTGCCACTCCGCCTTTAAAAATGACGGTCCGAAGCTGGCCTTCCAATCAGATTACAAAAGCGCCTGTATGGTGCTCTGTTGATTTGCGAGACGGGAATCAGGCTTTGGAAAACCCTATGGGGATAGAAACTAAAGTTCAGTATTTTAAGCTTCTTGTAAAACTTGGTTTTAAACAGATAGAAGTTGGCTTTCCTTCTTCTTCTGATACAGAATTTTATTTTGTACGCAGATTAATAGAAGATAAGCTTATTCCTGACGATGTTTTTATTCAGGTCTTAACTCAGGAAAAAGATTCCTTAATTAAAAAAACATTCGAAGCTGTAAAGGGTGCAAAAAATGTAATTTTCCATATTTACAATGCAACTTCGCCGGCGCACAGAAAATATAATTTTAAAAAATCAAAAGAGGAAATCCTTGCGCTTGCTGTAAACGGTGTAAAGTTTACAAAAAAATATATTCCTCATTATCCCGAAACTAATTTTATTCTTGAATATTCTCCCGAAGCTTTTTCGCAGACCGAAATTGATTATTCAATAAAAATCTGCGAAGCCGTTATGAAGGAATGGGGTGCTTCTAAAGATAAGAAAATTATTTTAAATCTTCCAACGACTGTAGAGAGTTCAATGCCTAATCATTTTGCAGATATGATTGAATATTTTTCTACTCATATTAAAAACCGGGAAAACTGCATTATTTCCCTTCATAATCATAATGACCGCGGGGAAGGTGTTGCGCAGTGTGAGCTTGGTCTTTTGGCCGGTGCAGAGCGGGTTGAAGGCTGTCTTTTTGGAAACGGCGAGCGCACCGGTAATCTTGATATTGTGACTGTTGCCTTAAATATGTATACACAGGGTATTGATCCTGAACTTGATTTTTCTAATATTCCAAAAATTGCCGAAAAATATACCTATTATACGGGCATGGCCATTCCGCCGCGGCTTCCTTATGCGGGTGATCTTGTTTTTACTGCCTTCAGCGGTTCGCATCAGGATGCAATAAGAAAGGCTATGAATGCGCGCGCTAAAATGAACGTTAATTCTTTATGGGATGTGCCTTACCTTTTAATTGATCCGCACGATATCGGCCGCAGATATGAAGGTATTATCAGGTTTAACAGCCAGAGCGGAAAGGGTGGTGCGGCTTATATTCTTGAAAAGGATTTTGGAATTATTGCTCCAAAACTTATGCATCCGGTTATTGGCAGTGTTATTAAAAAAGCTGCTGATAAAAAACAGCGCGAGCTTAAGCCTCACGAAATCTATGATATTTTTGAAAAAGAATGGCTCAGTACAAAAGCTCCTTTGAACGTTCTAGAAATTACGGAAAAGCATATAGAAGGTGAGCGTAATTCTGGAAAACCTGAGCAGGTTGCAAGTATTGCGGCTGTTGAATGGGCCGGAAAACGTTATGCTATTGCCGCAAGCGGTAACGGTCCTCTGGATGCTTTTGTTGCAGCAATGAAGCAGACTCCGGCTCCTATATTCAATATTACAAGCTTTCATGAACACTCTATAGGTGAAGGTTCAGATACTCATGCTATGGCTTATGTTCAGATAACACTTGAAGATGGCTCACAAAAATGGGGTGTAGGTAAGAGTTCCAACGTTGGACGTGCCGGTATTGCTGCTGTAGTTTCTGCTTTGAATTTTAAACAATAGGGTATATAATTATAGAATACGTTATTTTATACGTGATTTAGGAGTTATTTTTATGGCTAAAGAATTGGACAGGTTTGACACAAATGCAAGAAAAAATGTTTCTTTAAAATTCAAGCTTATTGCTATGATTTGTGGAGCAGTTTTTCTTGGTGTTCTTATTACAGGTTTTGTAGCACTTAAGGTTTTTGATAGAGGTGTAATGGGACAAACTGTTACGGATATAGGTCATACTGCTGACGGTGTAAAATGGATTCTTGACGACTGGCTTGATACTTTGGGCGGTTATGGAGACATGCTTGCTTCTACTGACCACATTAAAGGTTATCTTTCCGGTCATGATACAGATGATTCTGCAGAATATTTAAAGGAAAAAGCAGGATTATGTGTTGTAGATCTTCTTGCTATTGTAGATACTTCGGGTACTGTTGTTGCTGGTTATGGAGTAAAGCCTGGCTATAAAAGTTCGCTTTCTATGATTAGTACTGTGCTTAGAGGTACAAAATCTTATGCTTTTGATGAATTCGGAGATATTAGTTATGGTATAATTTCCGCTTCTCCTGTAAAAAAAGACGGCCAGCTGCTGGGAGCTCTTATAATTGGTTATGATCTTTCTTCTATGGAAGATGATGGCTATATTTCAATTGTAAGCAATAACTATGCTGTAGAAACTACTGTATTTAAAGGAAATATCCGTGCTTCTACTTCCCTTGGAAATAACCTTATAGGTACAGAGCTTTCTAACCAGGCAATTGTAAAACAGGTTCTTTATGATGGAATTGAATATCAGGGACCGAATGTAATTAATGGAATAGATTATTATTCAAATTATGCACCTCTTTCTTCTTCTGATGGAAAGGTTACTGGTATGGTTTTTGTTGCTAAATCTATGGCTGTAATAGAAGCTGTAAAAACCAATACTCTTAAAATGGTAATTCCTATTGGTGCAATCTTGTTTATTATTCTTGCTCTCTTCGGATATTTCTTTGTAAGCTGGTTAATGAAGAGAATTAATAATGTTTCTGTTTTCCTTGCAGACCTTGCAAGTGGCGATGCGGATCTTACAAAGCGTTGTGCTCTTTATCTGCGTGATGAAATTGGTGCCTTGATTATTAATTTTGATAATTTTATGGATAAACTCCATGATATTGTTAGGACTCTTAAAGATTCTAAGGCTGAACTTGGAACTGCAGGTGAAAATCTTTCTGCAAGTACTCAGGATACTTCAAGTTCAATTACAGAAATTATTGCAAATATCGACAGTATTCACTCCCAGATTAATACTCAGGGACAGAGCGTTAATCGTACAAATGATTCTGTTCAGCACATTTCAAGCGCAATTACAGATTTGGACCGTCTTATTGAAGGTCAGGCAGCAAGTGTAACACAGGCTTCTGCTGCTATTGAAGAGATGATCGGTAACATTGCTTCTGTAAATAAATCTGTTGAAAAGATGTCTGAATCATTTAAGACTCTTGAAGAAAATGCTGATATGGGCTTCAAAAAGCAGGAAATTGTTAACGAAAGAATTAATCAGATTGAAAGCCAGTCAGAAATGCTTCAGGAAGCAAACCTTGCAATTTCTTCAATTGCAGAGCAGACAAACCTTCTTGCTATGAACGCCGCTATCGAGGCTGCTCATGCCGGCGAAGCAGGAAAAGGATTTGCCGTTGTTGCTGACGAAATCAGAAAGCTTTCTGAAACTTCTTCTTCTCAGTCAAACAGAATTGGTGAACAGTTGAACAATATCAGACTTTCTATTTCTGAAGTTGTAAATTCTTCTAACGAAGCAAGTACTGCATTAAATGGAGTTTCTGAAAAGATTAAGGAAACAGACCAGCTTGTAATTCAGATTCGTTCAGCAATGGAAGAACAGAATGAAGGTTCTAAACAGATTGTTGATGCTCTTAAAGATTTGAATGGTTCAAGTGTTGATGTAAGTAATTCTTCCCGCGATATGTCTCAGCGCAGCAATGAAATTGTAACTGACATGACAAATCTTGCAGAAGTTACAACAACAATGAACACAAGTATGGAAGAAATGGCAATTGGTGCCAGAAAGATTAATGAAACTGGTTCAACTTTGACAGAAATCTCTAATCAGGTTAAGCTTTCTATCGAAAAGATTGGTGAGCAGGTTGATTTGTTTAAGGTTTAATCTATAAAACTAAAAACTGTAAGGCGCCGTGGTAAGTAAAGTGTTTTTCTTACCACGGCATTTTTTTATGCACACCTTTTGCAAAGCGGAAATACGTTAATTATATATTTCCGGCTTAATATTAAGGCCTTCAATTATTTGAGGATTTTTCTTACCGTCTTTTGCGGAAGTTTTTTTAACGGCGCGGATTAAAATATTTTTTGGCGTATGTTCTATATCTATGAACTCAAGCATCTGAACCTTGTAGCCCTGCTGTTCAAGCCATTCTCCGCGAAGTGCATCTGTAATAAGCGAAGAGAATTTTTCGCGGATTATTCCCCATTTTAAAAGTGGTTCAAAAAGCTCCTGCTGGCTGCCGGCGGAATTTTCTGCAGAAGAAAGCTGCCTGTTAATCTGGTGCTGGCAGCACGGAACGCTCAGAATTACTTTAGCATTATGGCTTACTGCGTATTTTAATCCAAAATCTGTGGCTGTATCGCAGGCGTGAAGGGTAATAACAAGGTCCGGAGATTTTTCTTCGGAGTAATCTGCAATGTTACCTGTACGAAATTCCAGGCCTTTTAGGTTAAGTTTTGCGGCTATTTGATTGCAGTATTCTATTACATCTTTTTTTAAATCAAGTCCGACAATGTCGCAGGGAATCTTTTTAATTTCGGTAAGCAGATAGTGAACTGCAAAAGTCAGATAAGATTTACCGCAGCCAAAGTCTGCAACCTTAAGCGGCTGGCCGGGCAATAATTTAATTTCGGGAAGAACGTCATTTATAAATTCCAGAAAGCGGTTAATCTGGCGGAATTTATCGTATTTTGATGAAATGACTTTTCCTTCATCATTCATAATTCCAAGCAGAATAAGAAAAGGAACCTTTGTGCCTTCCTGAATTATATAATTTTTTTTTCGGTTTTCTAAGGCGGCCGGCCTTAACGCCGGATGAATTGAATGGACTTTTGAAGAAGCTTTTTCCGATGTAACAGGCTGTTCTTTTTTCTGAACATTAAGCGGGCGCTTTAATTCCGTAATTTTTCCTTTTTTATTTGCAAGAATTGTAATTTCTTCTGTTTCTGTACGCTTTACACAGCTTTTAAAAGTTTTTCCTGCGTGTGCTTCCAGAAATTCAAGCAGCTCCTGCTCTGTAAAGTGCTCATGAAAAACCTGTGTTTTTGTAAACTCTTCGGCAAAATATGAATAGCCTTTTGAAGAAGCTTTTGCTGTAAGCTTTATTTTTATAATATCTTTTCCAAAGCAGTTTTGAACCTGTGGTGTCGGTTTAGAAAGTGTTGCAGAAATAATCATACAAAATTCCTTGCATATTATTAGTCAAACAACAGCACAAACTATTGTTTGATTAATAATCTATACTATTTAATAAAAAAATGATAGAATAAAAATATGGCTAAGTGTATCGTATTCGTTAATCAGAAAGGTGGAGTTGGAAAGACAACTTCTGCAATAAATATTGGAGCTTATATTGCTCTTGCTGGAAAAAAAGTTCTTCTGGTAGATTTTGACTCTCAGGGAAATATGTCTAGTGGCGTTGGAGTTTCCAAAACAAAACCTACAATTTATGAAGTTATTGCCGGTCAGATTAAGGCAGAAAATGCAGTTAAACATACTTCAGTAGATAATCTGGATGCTATAAGTGCTTCTATTGATTTGTCTGGAGCCGCTGTTGAACTTGTAGACCAGGATGACCGCGAATTTTATTTACGAAATGCACTTGAGCCGCTCAGAGCAAAATATGATTACATTTTGATTGACTGTCCGCCATCGCTTGGAATTTTAACTTTGAACGGACTTGCCGCAGCAGATTCTGTTCTTGTTCCAACTCAGTGTGAATATTTTGCTATGGAAGGTATTGAGCTTTTGCTCCAGACCGTTCAGAAGGTTCAGAAAGGAATTAATCCGAATTTAAAACTCGAAGGAATTTTCTTTACAATGTATGACGGAAGAACTCTTCTTGCTCAGCAGGTTGTAGAAAAGGTAAAGGAAACTTTCCCGGACGATTTGTTCAATACAATTATTCCAAGAAATGTAAGGCTTTCTGAAGCACCTTCACATGGTCTTCCGATTTGTAAATACGACCCGGATTGTACCGGCGCAAGAAGTTATGCAAAACTTGCAGAAGAGGTGATTCGTCGTGGCTAAAAGAAACGCTTTAGGAAAAGGTGCCAGTGCACTTTTTGCAGAGAAACCCTCTGTTGAAGAAAAAATAGAAGTTGCTCCTGCAGCAGTTATTCATACAGAAGTAAAAAGTTCATCTTTGCCTTCAGAAATTTCTACCGAAGAAGATGGAAGCCTTTGGATTGATCCTAATCTTTTAAAACCAAATCCAAAGCAGCCTCGTGTTGAATTTAATCAGAAACAGCTTGAAGAATTAAGCGATTCTATCCGTGTAAATGGAATTTTGCAGCCAATTATTATTGAACAGGCAGGCAGCGGTGAATTTTATATTATTGCCGGTGAGCGCCGTACAAGAGCGGCTAAAATGGCTGGCCTTACAAAGGTTCCTGTTCAGCTTAGAAAATTTGATGAGCAGCAGAAGCTGGAAATGGCCCTTATAGAAAACATTCAGCGTGCAGATTTAAATCCTATAGAAGAAGCCATGGCATATTATAACTTGATTCAGATGGGCGATTTGAATCAGGAAGAAGTTGCAAAGAGAGTAGGAAAGGCACGAGCAACTGTTGCAAATGCAATCCGTCTTTTAAAATTGCCGGAAGATATTCAGACTGCATTAAAGAGCGGAGAAATTACTTCCGGACATGCGCGCGCCCTTCTTATGGTAAAAAACGATGCAGACATGAGGGTTATGTTTGGAAAAATTATTTCCAATAAACTTTCTGTTCGCGAAGCAGAAGTTCTTGCTGACCAATATAACGGAGGTGCAAGAGCTGCTGCAAAAGAAAAGACCGAAAAACCAAAGGCAAAAAAAGATGCAGATGTCCTGAACTTTGAACAGGAGCTCCGCAATATTTTTGGAACCCGCGATGTAAATCTTAAAGGCGATATTAATAAGGGTTCTATTGTAATAGGTTTTGATAATAGAAAAGATTTTGACCGTATTTACGATGTATTAATGAGTAAGAAATAGGTTAGTGATTGCAGCACCTGACAAGCAGCTTTGCTGCGAAGGCAGTCCCGGAACGTAGTGTAGGGATGAGCCGCGGTTAGTCGGCGAAGTGCGTAAAGCACGACTGCATAAAAAAAACTCGTCATTTGAAGTGCACCCCTAAAGTTGGACAAATAAAGTTCAAGTTTAGGAGGTGCATTTTTTATGTCCAAATACTCAAAAGAGTTCAAATTAAAGATTGTCTTAGACTATATTGAAAAACATATAAGTCCAGAACAACAGGAAAAAGCATATGGAGCAAGCTCAAGTCAAATTAGACAGTGGGTTGCCCAATACAAATTAAACGGAAAATTTACAGAACCAACACGCCATTTTAGCGGAGATTTTAAGCTAAAAGTGTTAAACTATCAGCAAGAGCATCATCTTTCAAACTTAGCTACAGCATTGATTTTTGGGATAACAGATAAAGCAACAATCAGTGCATGGCGAAAGAAATATATTACCGGTGGTATAGAAGCTCTGTTTCAAAAGCAAGGCAGGTATTCAAAAATGCCAAAGAAAAGTCTAATACCTAATAAACCAAGAGAAGAATGGACAAAAGATGAAGAGCTTGCATATCTTCGCATGGAGAATGAATACCTAAAAAAATATCTGGCCTTAGTTCAGGAAGACGAGAAAAAGAAACAGCAGCAGAAAAAAGACAGAGAAAAGTCGAAGCTGTCAAAGAACTAAGGTCAAA
>JAEEGL016171159.1_pt1 | contig 13565 bp, 10 predicted proteins | sample 9134231 | NCBI WGS metagenome assembly JAEEGL01 (sample SAMN16246548, study PRJNA631951) | gut metagenome | biome: gut microbiome; feature: rumen; material: fiber-attached | host: Bos | place: Iran: Karaj | collected 2018-10
AGTGCGTCGCAGTAGGCGCAGCAATCCAGGGCGCAGTCCTCTCCGGAGATTCAACTGCCGGCCTCGTCCTCGTTGACGTTACACCTCTGTCGCTCGGTATCGAGACAATGGGCGGTGTATGCACAAAGATCATCGAGAGAAACACGACCATCCCTGCAAAGAAGAGCCAGGTATTCTCCACGGCTGCTGACGGACAGACTCAGGTTGAGATCCACGTCCTCCAGGGTGAGCGTGAGATGGCAGCTGCAAACAAGACACTCGGCAACTTTATCCTCGACGGTATCGCACCGGCACCCCGCGGCGTACCTCAGATCGAAGTTACTTTCGACATCGACGCAAACGGTATCGTTAACGTAAGCGCCAAGGATAAGGGCACAGGCAGAGAGCAGCAGATCACGATCCAGTCTTCCTCCAACATGAGCGAGGCTGACATCCAGAAGGCTGTCAAGGAAGCAGAGATGCACGCTGCTGAGGATAAGGCAAACAAGGAGAAGGTCGAGACCAAGAACCAGGCCGAGTCCACAGTATATCAGGCAGAGAAGACTCTCAAGGATGCAGGCGACAAGATCTCCGAAGCAGACAAGGCTCCTGTAAACGCTGAGATCCAGAAGCTCAAGGATGCCATCGCCGCTGACGATCAGGAAGCAATGAAGAAGGGCACGGACGATGTTCTCCAGGCTCTCTACAAGGTTTCCGAGAAGCTCTACCAGCAGGCAGGCGGCGCTCAGGGCGCAGCAGGCGATCCGGGTGCGGCAGGTGCAGGCGCAAACGCAGGCCCGTCCGCTGAGGATTTCGCAGGCTACGGTACAGAGGACGTTAACGGCAATGCAGCAGACGACGGCTTCAAGAACGCCGGCGGAGACTTCTGATATAATCGTTGTTCGGTAATTCCCAGGTAGAACGGAGGAGTTAATTTGGCTAACGATTATTACGATATACTCGGCGTAGACCGCAGTGCATCTGATGATGAACTTAAGAAGGCCTTCAGACAGAAGGTCAAGCAGTATCACCCGGACCTTCATCCGGGCGATGCCGAAGCCGAGGCCAAATTCAAGGAAGTAAACGAAGCTTATACGATCCTTTCGGATAAGGAAAAGAGAGCGAGATACGATCAGTTCGGCAAGGCCGGAGTCGACGGTAACGGCTTCGGCGGCGCCGGCTACGGCGGTTTCGGCGGTGCCGGATTTGAGGATGTCGATCTAGGCGACATCTTCAATTCGTTCTTCGGAGGCGGATCTTCAAGGACGAGAAGGAGGAACGGACCCCAGCAGGGCGCGAACCTCAAGTACGGCATGACACTCGAGTTCATGGAAGCTGCTTTCGGATGCGAGAAGGACATCACCATAAGCAAGCAGGACAAATGCAGCGCCTGCGGAGGTTCAGGTTCGCAGCCGGGAAGCGCGCCCGAGACATGCTCCAGGTGCCGCGGTGCCGGAAGAGTGCAGGAGCAGATGCAGAGCCTTTTCGGCATGACCATGGTCACCAAAACGTGCCCCATGTGCCAGGGAAGAGGAACGGTCATCAAGACCCCCTGCACGACCTGCCACGGCAAGGGCCGCACGCAGATCACGAAGAAACTGCACATCAAGATCCCCGCAGGCGTCGATGCCGGCGACATGCTCCCCATCAAGGGCGAGGGTGAACCGGGTTCCAACGGCGGACCTTACGGCGATCTGTACATTCAGTTCCGCGTTAAGAAGCACGACCTGTTCACCAGAGAAGGCATGAACACTTTCTGCGAGGTCCCGATAACTTATGCGCAGGCTGCGCTGGGCGGAGACATCGAGCTCCCGACCATTCACGGCAAGGTCGCATATAAGCTCAAAGAGGGAACCCAGCCGGGAGACACATACACTCTGAGAGGACAGGGCATACCCAACAAGAACAATCCGAACATGAAGGGCGACCATACCTGCAGGTTCTCTATCGAGGTACCGACAGGACTTAACAGGGATCAGAAGCAGAAGCTCGCTGATTTCAACGCCACGCTGACGGACAGGAACTATTCCAAGAGCAGCGCATTCATGCAGAAGATAAAGAATCTTTTTAAGTAAGAGACAGTTATGAGCCAGGTCATGAAATGGGTGGAGATCACCATACGTACGACGGAAGAAGCCGCAGACGCCATCAGCGAGATGCTCGCACAGATCGGCGCTGACGGCATCGCCGCTACGGATCCTTATGAATTCAGGAACACTATTGAAAACGACCCCCTTAGCTACTGCGACGATGGCACGATCGAATCCTACGGTGAGGACGTCGTGATCAAGGCGTATTTCGCGGAGCTCGACGGCGGATACTTCCGCATGGGTCCGAAGAGCGAAGAGTTCGTCGATCCCAACGGCGTCGGCATGATCTACGGCAACATAACCAACAAGACGATGGCTGTATCCGATGCCATCGAATACATCAAGACCAGGCTTTCTGAGATAGGCGAGTTCCTTGACATCGGCAAGGGTTTCGAAGGATATTCGTACGTCAAGGACGAAGACTGGGCAAACAACTGGAAGAAGTATTACCACGCATTCAAGATCTCGGACCGCGTCGCAATCTGCCCTTCGTGGATAGATCCGGAGACGATCGAAGCCGAGAACAAGATAATCCTTGATCCGGGTTCGGCGTTCGGCACGGGCTCTCATGAGACGACTGCGATGTGCGCCAAGATCCTGGACAAATACATGGAGCAGGGAGTAAGCCTCCTTGACCTCGGCACGGGCTCGGGCATCCTGGCGATAATTGCCAAGGTCCTGGGTGCGGGCGATGTCGAGGCCGTGGATATCGACAGTCTTGCCGTCAAGGTCGCAGAAGATAACTGCAGGATCAACGGCTGCGGAGACATCGACTGCTATACGGGCGAGCTCAAATCCGTCAAGAGGTCGGATTACGATGTGATCGTGGCGAACATTATTGCCGACATCATCGCCGAGATCGCTCCCGACGTACCCGGCAGGCTGAAGTCCGGCGGACTGTTCATTTGTTCCGGTATCGTAAATACCAAAGCGCCCCGTGTTGAGAAGGCTTTGGAGGATTCAGGGCTCATAAAGATCGCCGCCGAAGAGGATAACGATTGGCGTGCATATGTATACCGCAAGCCTTAATTCTTTGTCATATTGACGAATTGTTAAAGGTAATTCCGCTCATTTGCCTTTTGGCATTGTACCCGAATTATGCGACTATTATTGGTGAATAACTATGCCCGTTGGAGAGCGGGGATTGAAGGTAAGAATGTCGCAGGTTCTGTTAATATCAGATTCTATCGAGAATACGCGCTTTGACGTGGCGCGTAAGACTGCGACTTTCCGTTCTTACAACATAGAACCCGTTCTTGCGATCCCCCAGATCGATGCTCCCGACGGTATTTCCAAGACGGATATAGGCGAGATCCTCGACTACTGTTTCGAGGAATGCCATCCCGCATGCATCGCATTAAGCCTCATAAGAGATCCGGAAGCTGTCAAGCTCGTTGCCGACAAGCTCGCTTCGACCGAGCACAATGCCGTCGTATCCGAGATCTCCCTGATCTCAAGGGAAGGCGAAGTCCTGGTTTCTTCCGAGACTTACGAGATGGTCATAAAGTACCTTCTGCCGCAGATCCAGTTTCTCTCGCTCAACATCTACGAGGCCGAACTCTTTGCACAGATGAGCTGCAAGGGCAAGACGGACATCGAGAATGCGGCTCAGGCGATCTCCGCAAGATTCGGCTGCATCGTATACATCAACGGATCCATCAAGAGCCACTGGCATGACATCATCTGTTTCGGAGGCAAGACAAAGTGGCTCCGTGCCATCTCCGACGATACATACATTCCTGCAGACAAGTCCCTTCTCGCAGCGATTGCGTGCGAGCTCTCCATGGACAAGTCGATAATCGAGGCGATCGTATCTGCCAGAAAGTTCTTCTCGGCAGGACATCCGCGCCCGGAAGATCCTTCTGCACCTAAGGCTTCGGCGCCTGCTGCGACAGCGCCCGCTCCGAAATCAGAGCCCGAGAAAAGGGAAGAACCTGCGAAGAAAGAAGAGACCAAAGCCGCAGAAGCAGCACCTGCAAAGCCTGCAGAACCCGCGAAACCCGTGGCAAAGCCGACTTTCTCCTACAAGCCTTCCTACAGCACCGGCGGATATTCGTTTACGGCCATGGCTGCCCAGAGAAGACGCGAGCAGGCTGAGGCTGCAAAGGCAAGGGCAGAAGAGCAGAAGAAGGAAGAGCCGAAGGCTGAAGCTAAGCCCGAGGTCAAGCCCGAAGTGAAGGCTGAAGCAAAAGCAGAGGAAGCAGCAAAGCCTGAATCAGAGCATGAGCCTGCTCCCGTAAAGTCTCTCGTATCTCCCGCAAAGAGCATCAGGGACATCGCAAGGTCTTTCGAGATGAAGGAAGTGAACGAGGAGATATCCAAGAAGTTCACCGAAGAGGCCAAGCCTGCGGTCACCAGCACCATCGAAGAGCCCGAGCCGGGTCCGAAGGGTACCGTATCCGAGATCAAGGAGCGCGAGAAGCGCACGGCCGAGCAGTCGCTGTCCGAACTCAAGGCATTGAAGGAACGTTTTAAGAATCTTTCCGAGATGTAACATTGTTACATCGCTTTAATTATGTATATTCTTGCCGTCCTAAACGTGGCGGGTAACACCTTTGGGACTTAAGGCAGGAAGATATATATATGGGGGTAATATTATGAAAGTGATGCAGAGATTTGTCTCGGCAGTTCTTGTCATTGCCATTCTCACACTGGTTTGCATGTCTTTGACGTCCTGCGCCGGGGAAGAAGCGGTTACGAGGATCCTGGAGACTGACCCGTGGTACGACACGGAGAGGATCGAACTGGATGCTGATTTCGATCCGGAACTTTACACTGACATCATGGCTAACGGCCCGTGGCTCATCGGAGACTACTTTGTCATGTATTACATGGCCATGGAGCGGGGTACGGAAGAGACAGGCTATATGTCCCGCATGGTCGAATTCATGGGCATCTTCGATAAGGCCGGCAATCTCAAGCAGAAGGTGGATCTGAGGGAGTCGATCAAAGACTACTTCAAGTCAGGTTCGTATTTCGTGCTCAGTTTTGCCGAAGGCGAGCAAGGCATAAGGTTCTCTTTCTACAGGCTTGAGACCACGATGATCTATTACTGCGATGTTGATCCCGAGACCGGACTGCTGTGCGGAGAGCCTGTCGAGTTCGACTACGGTTCGGTGTCGGTGAGCGGTCAGTATGTCTTGTATGCGAAGGACTTTGGCGGGTATGAAGTCATCCTGCTTTCCGACCCCGTCTCAAGACATGACGATCTGGTCGTCGGCAAGGACGGCAAAGCGCTCTATAAAGTTGATTTTGATGCAGCATTCGGTCCGAACGGCCTTATGTATGTCAGCGATTTCTACGCAGGCGGCGAAGGCAAGATCTTTATCGAAGGCTTCGGCAAGGAGCATGTCATGGGAAGCCTTGACCTTGCGACCGGCGAGCTCACCAAACTCACCGACGTGACACCCGTCTCCGAGAATCAGCGCATATCCTGCACGCCCGACGGCTCGGTATATCTGACCAAGGCGACGGGCATCTACGATTATTCGCTTGACGGCGAAGGCGAGTGCAGGCTGAACTTCGACAACTGCAACACCAACCGTTACGAGAGCCAGAATGCCGCCGTGCTGTATTTCGACGACACGAGTGCAATCCTCGGATACAACCTGCCCAACACCGGTTCCGTTACGACCAGTACAGAGACGGTCGTGTATTTCCTCGAGAAGGCAGAGAAGAATCCGAATGCAGGAAAGGCGGTCGTCACGGTCGCGAGCCTGAGCGATTCCCTGTCGTATTTCGAAGGCGACGCGCTCAAGGCCTTCAACGATCAGAATCAGGAATACTACGCACAGCTCGTCCTCTATGATCAGAACGCCTACCTTACCATGGGCGATTCCACGGAGGACATCGACAAGGCGGACCAGCAGAGGTTCAGCGCGATGGCCCTCGCCAGCGGTTCTTTGATACAGGACATACGCGCGGGCACGGGCCCTGACGTCATCTTCGGCGCGGCCCAGTCCATCGACCTTCTGAGCAGCGAATACCTGCTGGATCTCACGCCTTACCTGGACGGCGCGGACTACAATGCCTCCGACTACTATTCCAACGTCGTGGACGCCTCCAAGATCGACGGCAAGGCATACTTCATCCCGACTGCGTTCACGGTGGCGGGCATAGTCACGGACGGCTCGAAACTCTCCTCTTCGCAGGTCGGCTTCACCTACGACGAGTACTCATCGTTCGTCTACGGTCAGCTCAACGGAGTCGAACCCGTGTCCGACAATGTCAGCCGCATGCACTTCCTTTCCATCTGCATCCAGAGCAACTACTCGAAATGGATAGCAAACGGCGAGGTCTCTTTCGACACGGAAGAATTCAGGGAACTGGCGGCTTTCTTCAAAGAACAGATTCCGGAAGGCGCCGCGGTGAAATCAGATGAAGGAGAGGTCTGGAGTGATGAGTTCTTAACCGGCCCGGAGTATAAGGATGCGGTCTTCGTGGAGAGCATCGACAGCCTCCGCGCGCTTGCCTCCGCCAACTTCTACGGCAATAACGTCAAGGTTGTCGGGCTTCCTTCCAAGGACGGCACAGGCCTTACCGCCAACATCACCAATTCCTTCTCGATCACGCAGAACACCAAGGTGAAAGACGGTGCATACGCGCTTCTGGGCATCCTGCTCAGCAAAGAAGTCCAGGAAGAATCCCGCGAAGCCATCCCGGTGAACCGTGCAGCAGTCCAAAGCAAGATCGATGCGGAAATCTATGCCAACGAGGTGGCTTTCGGCGTCTTCGAGAAGCAGCAGGAGTACATGCAGACCTCGCTGGACGATCTGTGCCGCGAGTACGGGTATTTCGGTGAGGGTTCCGTTATTCCGGATGTCTTCCTCGAGATGCTTGAAGGCGTGGATTCGATAATGCTCGCCGACAACTCGGTGCTGATGATCGTGTCAGAAGAGATCCCGCCGTACCTGCTCGGCCAAAAGGACTTGGACAGCGTGATCAGTACGATCGACAGCAGGGTGCATATCGTTTTTGATGAGAGGTAACGCAGGTTTCTGCAGTTTTTAAGGCGCGCCCTTTGTCGGGGCGCGTTTTTTTTTGTTGCGTATGTTAAAGTAAGTGTTTACCGCGCCAAAGCTGTGAAGGAATATGGCAGATCCTTGATGCTAACCATCTATGCAATTCTTTGTAACAATATTGTTGTTTGTGCCTCGTGGCGCGGGATGTTTTAATTAATTTATGAGAAAAATTACATTCACCGCCGTGTGCGTCACGGCAACGTTAATCCTTACATCCTGCGACGCCAAGCTGTCTGAGTTTACGCTCGATACCGCTATCGAAGTCACCGGGCGCCAGGGCGTCTGCGCGGAAGGCGACTACTACTGGGTAAGCGGTTCCAAGACCCTCGCGAAATACGACCGCGACTGGAACCTGATAGAGCTTAACGAGGACCCTTTCGAGGGGTATGAGATAGAAGTCAACCATATCGGAGACATTGACGTCTACGATGGCAACCTGTATATCGGGGCGGAACTTTTCGCCGAGGGAGAGGGCACGAACATCCAGGTCGCGGTGTACGACGCGGAGACGCTCAAACTCAAGGAAGTGTTCCCTTTCGAGCCGGCGAGCGGGCAGCTCGAGTGCTCCGGCATCACGGTCGACCCCGACTCCAAGACAGTCTTCATGTGCTCGTGGGTCGGAGGCGACAGCGGCATCTACCTCTACGCATACGACCTCGAGACGGGTGAGTACAAGGGCAAGTTCCTGATGGAAGACCCGCCTCTGCTCATTCAGGGCATCTCATACTACAACGGCTACATCTACATCACCTGCGACGACGGCGATGCCGACCTTGGCGGTCCCGACCATCTGTACCGCACGAAGATAGGGTGGTGGGAGTTCGTTAACATGAAAGACGGCATCGGCTCATGCAAGGTCGAGAGGATCAAGGCTTTCGATGACGTGATCAAGCAGGGCGAGATCGAGGGCCTGACGTTCGACAAGCAGACCGGCGACCTGCTGGTGCTTTACAACCGCGGCGCGATAATCGTCGACGGCATCAAAACGGGCCTGTACGAAGGGTACGACCACGAGATCTCGGAAGTGTTTGTTTATAAAGTAAGCTGATAGGGCGTGGTCCGATACCAAAAAGTCTACAACCTGTTACGGCATGTCGATCTTCCACTGAGTCCTTGTCTCAGGATCGTCCTCGCGGATCACGGCGTATGCTTTGTTGATCTTATCTATGAGGACGCAGCTCTCTCCGCGGTATTGTGTTATCAGATCATCCTGGCGTCTCATTCTTCTTTCGCGCTCGTTGTTCACGCGGGTAAGTTCGGAAGCGAAAGAGTCGCCATCTTTCTTGTTCTTAGCAACGATGATGATGATCGGAATTGCGATAACTGCAACCAAGGCGAATACTCCGTCCCACAATCCGTCGGAGTTCTCCTTAGCGCTGTTCACGATTGCAAGTATACCGCCGATAGCGATAGCGGGGATTACTACTAAGGCTAACTTGAAATCAGGTGTGTTATATCCGCTTCCCAAAGCCGCAGCCGTCTCGATCTCATAGTCTTCTTCGCCCTCGCTTATCTTGCGCCTGTGATCCAGCGCCTCACGCATCTTCTTTTGGGCCTGCGCATACTCTTCGCAGAGCTTGAACATATCCCTCAGTCTCTCGAAATACTCCTTATCGGTGGAGACTGCCGCCTCGAGTTCCTCTTCGATGTGGATGACACCGTAGTTGCGGCTCGCCAGACGGCTGTGGTTCTCAAAATCGCGAATGGACTTCATGTGCGCCTTCGCAAGCATCCTTCCCCTGAGTGCGAGGAAGTCTTGCGGTTCCTGCCCGAGCACCTGGTCGAAAGCTTCTTTGGCCGAGTTGAACTCGCCTCTGCGAAGAGCGTTCATGCCGCGCGACAGTGCATCTTCCTCACCGAAAAGATCGTAGTCATACGTGACGCCGCAGAAGGGGCACTTATAGAGCTTTGCTTCGGAATCGAGAATGAGATCTCCGCCGCATGATGTGCATTGATGTCTCAGTGCTTCAGCCATGTCTTTTACCTCACGTCTTCTGTGCGGGTGCCTTCAGTTCCGGGTCGATCCTCCTGAGTTCCACGTATTCTTTCCTGACGGACTTCAGGAGTTCTGTTTTCTTATCTCTGATGTCAGACAGCTTCCTGTCCGCGCCTTCGAGTTCTTCATTAAGCCCCTCTATCTGGTTCGCGTACTTCCTTTCGCTTCCCACAGAGAGGGCACCGAATATTCCGCCGACTCCGAAGACTGCCACTCCGCCCCATGCCATGGTGACGATCTCCGCGTCCTTTGAGGCCAGCGCTGCCACGAGACATACCGCGCACACCAGCCATGCTATGACAGCGAACACGATCGGATTCATCATGTTCACGCCATTCTCCGACCTGATCGGAATGCCGCTTTCCTGCCTTCTCGCAGCGACCGCATCAAAGTGCGAAGCCTGTCTGCGCTTTGCAAGATCCGCGTCCTTCTCGTTTTTGTCGGCCTGCGCGTATTCTTCGCCCAGGTTGAAGATGGTCATAAGCTTTGTGAAGTACGCTTTGTCTTCTTCTGCCGCCGCTTCGAGCTCGGCTTCCGCGCGAACCTTATCGTACGGGATCTGCAGGAGAACGTCGGTCTTGTTGAGCTCCTTCACGCCCGTGACTTTTGCTTTCGCCAGGAGCCTGCCGCGGAGCGCAAGGAAATCGTGCGGGTCCTTTGCCAGGATGAAATCAAACGCCTCCATCGCCGATTTGAACTCGCCTTCTTTGAGCGCACGCATGCCCTTGGACAGCACGTCCTCCTCGCGGAAGTACTCGTAATCGTAAGTAACTCCGCAGTAGGGACATCTGTAGAGCTGCGCATCAACGTCGATGATGAGCGCGCCGCCGCAAGATGAACAAAGATGTTTAAGTAATTCAGCCATGTTTGAATTATAACACATACGGGGGTTACTATTTTATAACGGCACGCGCGAAATAGGGGCCGCAAATGCCTCCCGGGCGCGAAATGGGGATGACGGGGGCTTATACCAATTGACACGTGTAACGTTGCGGGTTACAATTTATGCATGATCAAGTCTTTTGCGCACAAAGGTCTGAAAGAGTTTTATTACACCGGTTCAAAGAAGGGAATAAAACCTGAACACGCAAACAGATTGGGAAGGATGCTTGATAGATTAGATGCAAGCGTATCTGCCCAAGATATGAACTTGCCGGGATATGATCTGCATGCATTAAAAGGCGATAAAAAGGATATGTGGTCAGTGTCCGTGAGCGGGAATTGGAGAATGACATTCTATTTCGAAGGACAGGATGCGTATCTTGTCGATTATATGGATTATCACTGATTAGCGAGGGTTAAGATTATGGATGTAATGATAAGAAAACCGACTCATCCCGGAACGATCTTTCTTGAGGATGTTATGAAGCCGCTGAATCTTTCTGTAACCGAGGCTGCCAGAAGACTTGGTGTCAGCAGGAAGGCATTATCTGAGTTCGTCAATGAGAAGTCTTCACTGAGTCCGGAGATGGCTATCAGGATCAGCATTGCTACAAAGACCTCGCCGGAGAGCTGGCTTAACATGCAGCAGAAACTTACTTTGTGGATTGCCGAACAAAATGCGCCTACCGATGTGATTGAATTCGATATGATCGAAGCAAGTTGATGAACACTATCTTTTTCTAAGTTCAGGGACTCAAAAAGCCCCGTTTGTACTGAACGATTTACTGAACAAAAATACAAAATCCAAGCGCAAGAGTTTTACTGTCAACAATGATAACTACGACTCACTTGAAGAAGCACTGCTGATCAAGTATCAGGGCGAGTATTATACCGGGTTTGTTAACACCAAAGCTGCCGTTTGACAGGTGTATAATATAAAACATGTCGATCGTCTTACTTAACATCGTGCTTGGAAGCATTTTCTTCGGGATCGCGGGCCTGCTGACGCTGGTCGCGATCATCCTGATCGTTGTCTCTTTGGTCAGGTCCTCAAAAGCCAAAAAGCAGAACAAGAAGACCAAGAAGGTCGGGCTTTGGATAGGCGTTACAATGCTCGCCATACCATGGGTGATCGTGGCAGTCTTTATCGCCGCGGCTAATGTAATGGACAGTGCCAACAACAGGTGGCTGCCCGGACGTGAGGTGCTTGCAAAGGCCGTTGCCAACAAGGATGCAGAAGAACTGTACGAAATGATGGCCGACGACGTGGTAGACAGAAACGACATTACCGTAGAAGACATGGAAGAGTTCCTCGAGCAGTGCGACCTCGAGAAAGTGAGCAGCAATGACATCGAGCTTTATTCGGATTTCGGTTCCGAGAAGAATCACTACAGGAACTACACCAGTTATGCAAACGGCAGGGCGCAGACATGTTTCCAGTACACGATGTACGAAGTGAACGACGACGGCGCCAAGATATACATCGCTGCGGTCGACGGCGATCCCGAAGGCGAAGAATATGTAGGCATCTACTACATTCAATACCAGGACGGCGACGACTTTATCTCCATAGGCGAGAAACCGCCCAAGGAAGGGTAAAAGCCGGCAAAGGTTGTCTAAACGCGCTTCTTGCCTTATAATTACGCGTGTTTTTATAAAATAAGGAGTAATGCGATGAGATACAGCGCGCAAAAGGGTACAGGCGATATCCTGCCGGCAGATATTTACAAGTGGCAGCAGACTGAGAAGATGTTTGCGGACGTATGCCACAGTTTCGGCTACGAAGAGATCAGGATCCCGACGTTCGAACAGACCGATCTGTTCCAGAGAGGCGTCGGCGATACGACGGACGTTGTTACAAAAGAGATGTACACCTTTGATGACAAGGGTGGCAGGAGCATAACGCTCAGACCTGAGGGTACTGCAGGCGTAGTAAGATCCTACATCGAGAACGGCATGTCTTCGCTGCCGTCGCCCGTAAGGCTTTTCTACAACATCACGGCGTTCAGATACGAGAAGATGGCAAAAGGCAGAAGAAGAGAGTTCCACCAGCTTGGCCTGGAGTCTTTCGGAAGCCAGGGCCCGGAGATCGACGCAGAGATCATCTCGGTAGTAGACATCTTCTTCAAGCGCATGGGATTAAAGAACATCGCGCTGCACATCAATTCGATCGGATGCCCCGCGTGCAGGAGCAAGTATAACGAGATATTAAAGGATCACTTCAGACCGCACGTATCTTCCATGTGCGAGGACTGCCAGGCAAGGTTCGAGAAGAACCCGCTGCGCATGATCGACTGCAAGATCGACGGCGAGAAGGAGATCGTACAGTCAGCTCCCAGGCTCATCGACTATCTCTGCGATGACTGCAGGGCGCATTTCGAAGGCCTTAAGGCAAACCTCGATGCGGTAGGCATCAAGTATGACATCGACCCCAACATCGTAAGAGGTCTGGATTACTACACAAGGACGGTATTCGAGTTCGTCTCCGAGAACGTCGGCACGCAGGGCACTATCTGCGGCGGCGGAAGGTATGACGGACTCGTCGAGGACTGCGGCGGCACGGCTACCCCGGGAATAGGTTTCGCGATGGGCATCGAGAGGTTCCTGATGGAAGCAGAGGCGCAGGGAGTCGAGTTCGCACCGAACAACAACGTTAAGATCTACCTCGTAGGCATGAGCGACAACGCGGGCGCGAAAATCTCCGAGATCTGCTACGACTTAAGGCTTAACGGCATCGGCTGCGAGCGCGACCTCATGTCCCGTTCGTTCAAGTCCCAGATGAAATACGCAGGCAAGCAGGGCATACCTTACCTTGCGGTCATAGGCGACGACGAGCTCACATCGGGCGAAGTCAAGGTCAAGAACATGGCTGACGGCACGGAGACAGCGGTAAGCTTAGACGGCCTCACGGCGTATCTCGCAGATAAATAAGTTAACAACATTTGGAGGAATACATATGCAGTCTCGTACACATACATGCGGACAATTAAGGATTGAAGACGCAGGCAAGAAGGTAATGCTCTCGGGCTGGCTCGAGAACTTCAGAGAAGTCGGAGCAGAGCTCGGGTTCGTAGTCATCCGTGACTTCTACGGCACGACACAGGTCGTCGTCGAGAACGCAGAGATGATGAAGACCGTCAAGGCCATCACCAAGGAATCCACCATCTGCGTCGAGGGCACGGTAAGGGAGAGATCTTCCAAGAACTCCAAGATCCCGACAGGCGACATCGAGGTCGTACCCGAGAAGATCACGGTCCTCGGAAGATGCCGCTACAACGAGCTGCCGTTCGAGATCAACCACAGCCGCGAGGCAGACGAGCTTACAAGACTTAAGTACAGATATCTGGACATTAGGAACCCCGAGGTAAAGAAGAACCTGATCCTCAGATCCAATGTAATCGCAGCGCTCCGTGTAGCCATGATCGACCACGATTTCATGGAGATCACGACGCCGATCCTCACGGTATCTTCACCTGAGGGCGCAAGAGACTACCTTGTTCCCGCAAGAAAGCACCCCGGCAAGTTCTACGCGCTTCCGCAGGCACCCCAGCAGTTCAAGCAGCTCCTGATGGTGTCCGGCATCGACAGATATTTCCA
>JAEEGL017205246.1_pt1 | contig 13565 bp, 14 predicted proteins | sample 9134231 | NCBI WGS metagenome assembly JAEEGL01 (sample SAMN16246548, study PRJNA631951) | gut metagenome | biome: gut microbiome; feature: rumen; material: fiber-attached | host: Bos | place: Iran: Karaj | collected 2018-10
ACCCGATAATACGGCCCAGGCATTGGACTCAAGATGGACCCTTCCTTCCTCGTCCTCAAAGGTTCCTATCTTTTTGCCGTTCTTTGTGATACCTCTTATGTACCACTCCTTGTCCCATAACACGGTGTCGCAGGTGTTCTTTACCTTTGCTGCCACTTCTTCGTAATGCTTTGTATCCTCAACACGGTTTAAATAGGTTGAAAGACCTATGAAATTCTCAAGTGCCCAGTAGTGCAAAAACTCTACCATAGCGCTTTCGCCGCCGCCTAAGTTAAGACAGTCGTTCCAGTCTGCGCGCAGACCCTTGCATACGCCGTTTGCACCGACTTCCTTCTCCGAGAAATCGAGTATCCTCTTCATATGCTCGTATACCGTTCCTTCACCCTTATCGGCATACGGTACGACCCTGTCGGCAAAAGAAACCTCACCGGTCTCTTTTATGTACTCACAGATCGAAGCCACGAGCCAGAGTGCATCGTCCGCGCAGGCATCTTCTCTTCCGTGGATCCTGTCCTTTGCGGAAACGGGGATAACGGTCGGTGATTTAAATCCGTCGCCCTCATCTTCCGATGTCTCAAACCACGCCGGATCAAAAAGATGGAGTCCGTAGCCTTCGGATACAAGACCGTTTAAAAGCTGCAATATCCTTTCCTTGCACTTTTCCGGATTCGAATGCGGTATCGTCATCGCATCCTGTGCCGTATCGCGATATCCAAGTCCCGTTCTTCCTCCCACTTCTATAAAAGAAGCAAACCTCGAAAACATGACGTTTATCTCGGACTGGTAAAGTGTCCAGGTATTTATGAGAGTATTCATTCCTTGATTCGGCGTGGATATCTGAAGCTTATTAAGCTTATTGTCCCAATATGCTTTAAGATCTTCATATGCCTTATCGACATTCTTAAGATCGCTGTATTTTTCTTTGACCCTTAAGCCTTCCGGTCTTCTGCCCTCACCGAGCATAAAGATAAAACGCTTCTCTTCGCCGGGGGCTAAAGTAATGTTCTTCTGAAGGCTTCCGCAATGATTGTTGCCCTTTTCCTCGGAACCCGTACAATTTCCCGCTATCACGGCGGCGGGGTTATCCTCCGTATGGTAAAGGCCCAAAAACTTATCTCTTACGCAGTCAAAACCGTCGGGTTCAAAGCTTGATGCAAAGAACTGATATCCGTCGGGCTCGTAATAAAGATCTTCTTCGATAACTCCGTCCTTATACGAAGAACCCGCACAATAAAGACTCATCTGGAAGTTCTGGTTGTCGACCGCGATCGAGTGGAACGAAAACTCAAGATATGAAAAAAGACTTAAATCCCTGTTCCTGTCTGTCGTATTTTTGATCTTTACATCCCAAAGGAGCGTATTCTCACCGAGCGGAACGCTCATCTTCTGTGAGCATTTAAGCCCCTTATAGTCACATTCGTATACCGTATATGATAAACCGTGGCGGCAGGTATATTTTGCTTCATTAAGATCCTTGCCTACAGGCTGCCAGGAGATCGAGAAATAATCCTTATCCTCGTTGTCCCTTACATATACGTAGTATCCCGGCCTGTCCATAGGGATCGAATTTCCGTGGAAACGGCTGATCCTGTGATATTCGGGAGATTCATAAAAAGAATATCCTCCCGCGGTATGATTGATGACCGTCGCAAATTTCTCGACACCGAGATAATTGGTCCATGATGTGGGAAGGTCTATCCTGTCTATGACATATTCTCTGTTCTCATCGTCAAATTGTCCGTACTGCATGCAAAATCTCCTTCGGATAATGATATTTTATTCTTCGATTATCATTTTATCCTCGGGAGATTCAAATAAGAATGGATGTATTTGCTATTTTGTGATTAATCTTGTCAATTATCGGACCCGGTAAAAAGTTCAAGCTTGGCTATCATATCTTCAAGAAGGTATCTTGAGTCGATATCCGTATAGATACGTATGGTTCTGGCATTCTCATCTGCTTCCGAAGATGTATCGGCAGCTACTTTCGGAGCCTTGCAAAGCTTATACCTTCCCGCATCGGGGTTCAGTGCAAGCGCAACCGCGGGAGAATCGCCGAGCGACCAGCTTTCGCCCTTTGTCCAGCCCGCATATTCCGACATGTTGTAATCCACAAGATTTGTAAAAAGATGTTCGCCGATCTTTCCGCACGGAAGTATCCTTCTTTCGATCTCCGCTATCCCTATATTAACGGTAGTATACACAAGCGAAGGAACAAGCCAGAGATTGACGTTACCGGAAAGCACGAAGTTTGCGGCTTCTATATCGTTACCCGCATTAAATTCCCTGAAAGGCGCCTTGTACGGAGCTTCTCCGTGAGTACCTATCCAGATGACCGTCATTTTATCGGCTATTTCGGGACACCGTTTAAGGGCAGCCGCAACATTTGTGATCGCACCCTGACAAAGAACAAACAACGGCTTATCGCTTTCTTTTTTGGCTTCCGCGATGATAAAGCCCGCACCTTCCGAAAGTTCTGTGTCGCCGCTTCCGCGCTGTCCCAAAAAATGCGGGACATTTAAGCCCATCGCCTCAAGGATCGTTGCTATCTCGTCATAACTTTTATATACCGAGCCTTCTTCGTTAAAGTGTGTTGCCACGATCCCTTTGACGATAAGCTTCGGACTTAACAGAGCATGCACTATCGCAAACGGATCGTCTGCCTCGCAGGCGGCATCCGTATCGATGATCACTCTTACTTTTTTGTCTTCCGTAACATCATATTTATATTTCATAGCGTTCTTTTACCCCTATATCACACCTATCGGAATCAATATGATCAAAAGCAATGCCACTAAAGCCCATTCACAGATCAAAAACGTGTTTCTCTTTTTCTTTGGCATATCGGGCACGTAATTGCTTGCAAGGAAAAACGGCACATAAGTCGTGATAAATACGGGTATCACGCCCCACCACTTATATACCCAGATAAAACTGTTGTTCTTCGTAGCGGCCAGGAACGACTCAAACAGCGCAAACAACAGCGCCATCTCTATCGCACCCATAAGCTTGCAGCTTATGCCCTTAAAATTTCCTTTTGCAAAATAACGCTTACTCCTGTCCGCGGGAAGCATCTTAAACGAAATGATACCCGCAAGAGAGAACATCATCGAAAGTTCCCAGCACACACCGATAAGAAGGATAAATGTCGTGGACTCGTTGCTTACCGACCATAAAGGATATCCCGTGACCTTTCCGATGATCGCGTTACATATCTCGTAGAGCCAGTGGACACCGTAAAGTGCGAGCCCCGCAAAGACACTGTCGTAGTCTTTTTTATGGATCTCGCTCCAGTACACATAGAACACCACTGCCAGGATAAAAATGAAAGTCCAGTTAAAGTTTTCCGTTGAACGAACGGATATCGCACGAACCAGTTCCTTGGCGGCTTCGGAGCCGTCTCCCCAGAATTTGAACATATGTCACCCCCTGTGATCTGTTTATGAATTTTTGAAAACGTCGCTTAGATCTATATATTCTTCCAATACCCGGCAAAATCTTAAAAGTCCCTCTTCATCGGCCTCGCTGAAGCGGTCAAAAAGCGGGCTGTCTATATCCAGGACCCCAAATATCTTCCCGTCCTTGTGAAGAGGTATCACTATCTCGGAATTCGATGCGCTGTCACAGGCTATATGGCCCGGAAATTCGTGGACGTCCTTAACTCTTTGTACCTTATCGCTTTGTACCGCGGTCCCGCATACGCCTTTTCCGATCTTTATATTTATACACGCGGGTTTACCCTGAAAAGGGCCCAATAGAAGGGAGCCCTCATGCATAAGATAAAAGCCCGCCCAATTGATGTCTTTAAGCTCCTGCCATAAAAGTGCCGAAGCATTCGAAAGAAGCGGAAGAAAGTTTGCTTCCGCTTTTGAAAAACCCAAAAGCTGTTCGTTGATAAGGTTATAATCCGTCATAACACCCATTCCTTTTCAAGATCATTATATCAGATATCGACCGAACATACACGTATTTTTCGCCGATATTTCAGCATTTTCCCTCTTCTTACACAAATGTAACATTTAAACAAAAACTGTAAGGAGAATCAATGGAGGCATTTTTCTTTTAACGGTATAGTTTGATCATAAGATACAAAAACCGAAAGGAAATCTAAAATGAAAAACAAGGTCGTTTTAAAAGACAGATATACAAAAGAAGAAGCAAAAAAAGCCATCGATACGATGCTTTCGGAATACGGAAAAACTTGTAAGATCGAGTTTCACGATGCATTTGCTGATATAATCGATTCATACAAAGTCATTTCCGTAAAAGAACAAAGAACGATATGCGAGATCATCTCCCGCACCGGTCTTACAAAAAGAACTTCGAGAAGTCTTGCGGCAGAGTGGCAGGTACACAATCTTGCATGGTATTTAAGAGTGTTCAGATCTCATGCAAAAGATGTTGCTCTTGATTATAAGGGAGACCCCAGAAAATATGTAAGATTTGCAACATCGGTATTTGAACTCTTAAATGCGAAAACGGTCCTTTATGTGTAACATCACTGGGATTTTGTGCGGGAAGCTTTTCTTATGGCGGTCGCGGTCATGTTTGAATACTTTTTTAAAGCCGCCGAGAAATGTTCTCCCGTTGAGTAACCGGCTTCAAAAGCTATAGCGGAAACAGGCATGTCTGTGCTTTTAAGCATATTTATCGCCGCAGACATCCTTGCTTCCGTTTTTTTCTGCAAAAATGTCTTGTTATAGTGTTCTTTTAAAAAACGCTCCGTCTGCCTTGCCGACATCTTAAGCGTCTTTGAAAGCTTTTCAAGCGTTATATCTCTGTAATCGTACAAAAAAGCCTCTTCCACGGTAAGATACATAAGATTTTCGGCATTGGGCTTAACTTCTTCTTTTACCTTATTCTCCGATTTAAGACCGTATTTTCTGACCATAAGGACGATAAGCCTCGATAAGAGATTTTCCGTCATAAGCTCGTAACCCGGATCGAAGCTTTCAAGCTCGGCGACAAGTTCTTTCATGACCTCGTGGATGCTTCCGTCATCCGTCCCTATCCAGAAAGGATCTTCAAGGAAAGGCTTCATAAAATTGCTCTTCTTTTTAAGGCTCTCGGGATTTCCTTCCGTTTTAACGTATACACAGTACTCCGTCATGGGATTGACCTTATCGGATATCTGTTCGTGCATGACTTCGGGGCCGGTCACGAACAAAGACCCCGGCATGATATCAAAGCTTCCGTAATCGGTATTCAACTTACCCTCACCGAAGGAAATATAATGGATCTCATAGCTGTTCTTTGAATGAGCATGCATGGGAATACGATAATCAAGTTTCTCAAGCGCGACGCTTACAAGATTGAACCTGACATTCTCTATGTTAAAACCTATATCGAGATTTCTGACCTTCATGACTTTTCTCCCCGCTTACGATTGTATCATCAAATCTTCGAAAATGCGACATGTAATGCGAATATATGGCGTTTAAATATCTTGTAATAAAAAGACGCGAAAATTATCCTTTTATCATAGATACATTTAATCCCTATATTTTGATACGGAGACTTATATGAAGGTAAAAGGTACTTATTTTCAGAACGATGCGGATAAACCGCTTGTGTACGGTGATGTGGAAATCTCCAATGTAAAAAGACAGAGACTTCGCGGCGAGGAACTTAAAGAGGGAGTACTCTGCGAGCCTGTCATGGTGGGCTTTTGCGGAACTGACTTTGAACTTATGCATATGGGCCAAAGAGGCGAACTTTCACCCAAATTCCCCAAGGGCAAAAAACGCCTTATAAACGGCCATGAAGGTATTGTATGGGTGCCTTCCCAAAACAGATTCGCGATAGTGCTCATAAGAGGCGGCGACAGCGTGGATCCCACCCGCTATACGGAAGACGAAAGCTATTTTGAATACGGATGCGACAGAGCTGACGGCCTCTTTGCCGACAAACAGTATTTTAATCCCGATATGCTTTTAAAGATTCCCGACGGATATGTAAAAGACGGAAAGCTTCCGCTTTCTTTTGCCAAAAAGATGGTATTTCCCGATCCTTTCTCATGTATGCTGTTCCAGCTTGAGAGAATGGAGGACCTGGGAAGCGCGCACAACTTCAGGGTTGTGATGAAGCGTGAGGACTGCGATGAAGAGACGGCACGTAATATTGCCAAAGAAGAGATATTTGAGCGTACGGTGATCTTCGGTCTCGGTACAACCGGAATGTTTATCGGCGATCTTATATTACGCGCCCATCCTCACGCGAACGTGCTCTTTGTGGCCAGAAGCCCCATTGATTCTCCGAAGGTTTCTTTTGCCTTAAGAGAAAGCAAGGCTTTATACCTTCGCAACAACTATGACGATAACGAAGCGCTTGCAAAAGCCATTATTCATACGCTCGGCGGACGGGCCACGACCTTTATCGGTGTAAGCGGCGTAAACGTCGAACACGAGATCGCATTCAAGCATAAGGTTTTGGGATGCAACGGCATATACAACAGCTTTTCGCTGGGTCCCAAGATCACTTTTGACACAATGCCTTTCGGTTTTGAGAATCACCTGATCTTCGGTTCCATCAATTTCAGGCAGGACCATATGGAAAAGGCCATCGAAATGCTTGCAAAGAGCGATTATGACAAGATCGTGGAACTTATAGATAAAGAGGAGTTCATAAAAGATCCGATCGATGCTTACAACAACAAGATCTACTGCAAGAATTCTCCTCTTAAAACAGCTGTAGTATGGAATCCCAAATATGTGGATATGGGTTGACATAACATTACCAATTGAGTAAATAAAGGCAGTGCGGCAGGTAGTTTATACCGCCGCAGGCCGATGAAAGGCAGAAAAATGAAAACTGTATTGATCGATAAACCCTTTGAAATCTCGGTTGCCGAAACCGAAAAGCCGGTTCCCGGCGAGGGCGAAGCTTTACTTGAAATCTTATATTGCGGTATCTGCGGTTCGGATGTCGCAAGTTTTACGGGCAATCAGCCGTTCACGACGTATCCCCGTATCCCCGGACACGAATTTTCGGCAAGGATCCTTTCCATACCGGATAACGACAAAGGTTTAAAAGCCGGCGATGTGGTCACCGCAAATCCTTATTTTAACTGTAAAACATGCTATTCCTGCAGACGCGGCCACATAAACTGCTGCACCGACAATCAGACCATGGGCGTACAGCGCGACGGATGTTTCCGCGAATATATCGTTATGCCGGTTGAACGCATATATCCCGGTAAAGGTCTTTCCGCAAAAGAACTTGCTTTGGTGGAACCCTTTACGATCGCATATCACGCTCTGCACCGTGCAAAGATCAACAAGGGCGATAACGTGCTTGTGGTAGGTGCGGGCCCCATCGGACTTTTCGCACTTTTATCGGCAAAGGCTCAGGGCGCAAACGTATATGTGTCCGATCTTTTGGACGGAAGACTTGACAAGGCGCTTCATTTCGGGGCAGACGGAGTCATTAATTCAGGCAAAAACGATATAGTAAAAGAAGCAATGAGGATCACCGAAGGAAACGGCTTTGATGTATGTGTGGAAGCCTGCGGAAGCAACGTGACATTTTTAAACTGCATCGACTGCGCCGCATTTGCCGCAAATATCATACTGATCGGTAACGGCAAGAAAGAAACCACCTTCTTACACTCCATCCTTCTTAAAAAGGAACTGAATGTCTTCGGAAGCAGGAACTCACTCCCCAAAGACTTCTGCGAAGTTATCGATCTTATCGCATCGGGCAGGGTCAATGTTCTTGATATGGTCTCCGACGTATATCCGATAGACAAAGCAAAAGATGCTTTTGATGCCCTTACACACAACGACGGAAGCCTTGCAAAGGTTCTTATTCAGGTACACGGAGAATAAATATGATAAAAATCGATGCTCATGTACATCTTTGGGATAAAGAAGCCGGCCTTGTAAACGGAAAGCCGGTATACGGTATCGGAAACGGAAAGGTTGATTTCGGCGGCGAGATCCGCCAGATGATGCCTCCGTACATGGATGATGACAGAAACACCGTTGAACGTCTCATCGCCAATATGGATTACGCCTGCGTAAACGGCTGTGTGGTCACTCAGGAATACATTGACGGAAATCAGGATAAATACCTTAGATCTTCCAAAGAAAAATTCCCCGAAAGGGTCAGGATCTGTTCTCTTTACGAGGAAAAGGAAGGTTATGCGCTTGACGGCTTCGACGGCATAAAGATATGTGCATCGAGGCTTAAAGATAAGGATCTTAAAAAGCTTCTCTTTCTTTTTAAAGAAGTCGAAGAAACAGGTAAATTTATAGGATTGGACCTTGCCGACGGCGATCTTCAGACTTTAGACATGGAGTATCTTATAAAGGAATGTCCGAAACTTAAGATCACGATCGGACATTTCGGAATGGTCACCACGAAAAACTGGCAGGAACAGATAAAGCTTGCAAGGCACGAAAACGTATACATTGAAAGCGGCGGTCTTACATGGCTTTTCAATTATGAGTTCTATCCCTATCCTTCCGCGATTGACGCGATCTGCGAAGCCAAAAACATCTGCGGTATCGAAAAACTTATGTGGGGAAGCGACTACCCCCGCACAATGACGGATATAACATATAAGTCCGCCGTACGCTTTATTCTTGAGACGGATAAACTTACCGGACATGAAAAAGAACTTTTCATGGGACTTAACGCAGTTAACTTCTATGGTTTTGAGAATTTGAAAGAAATACCGGAACCGTTAAATATGCTTTAAAAAAAGAGGATCATTTATGTTAAAAGGAATATCACCCATGTTATCTCCACAATTATTAAAAGTTCTGTGCGAAATGGGGCACAGTGACACGATCGTCATTGCGGACGGAAATTTCCCCGCAGAGACCATGGGAAAAGATGCGATCGTGATAAGAATGGACGGCCACGGTGTGCCCGAGATACTCGATGCCATACTCTCCGTCTTTCCGCTCGACAATTATATAGATAAGCCCGTAAAACTCATGGACAGGGTCAAAGGCGACAACGCCGATGTATCGATCTGGAAAAAATACGATGAGATCGTCGCAAAATACGAAGAACGCGGAACAGACGTTATAGATAAGCTTGAACGTTTTGAATTCTATGAAGAATCCAAAAAGGCGTATGCGGTGATCGCCACCTCAGAAACAAGCCAGTACGCGAATGTGATACTGCAAAAAGGCTGCGTACTCCTTTAGTATAAAAGGCTGCCCTTTTTGATACACGTCAAACGTATCTTTCGGATATCCGATAGACTAATCGTACAAATAGGGGTAAACTGTTGGAAATAAGAATTTCATATCACGAAGGAGGAACAACTATGTGCCACAAAGATGTGTTAAAGCTGTACATGAAGAAGATCATTCCCGAAAAATGCATTCTTTTAAAAGATGATGTCATTCTTGAAGCCGACAACGAACACATCGTAACATCATGGAAAGCGTTCCATCCGGGGCCCGATTTCTCTCACGGGTATTCCTGCTACTATCTGGATCAGGGCTTTAAGATAAGCAAATTCTATAAGGAAGACGGCACCCTTTTATACTGGTACTGCGATATCGTCAATTACGACTACAACGAAGATGAAAACAAGCTCGTGGTCACTGACCTTTTAGCCGACGTGGTCATGTATCCCGACGGGCATTTTAAGGTCGTGGACCTTGATGAGCTTGCCGAAGCATTGGAAAAGAAGCTCATCACAGAGGAACTTGTCGCAGAATGCCTGCGTTCCCTGCATGGGCTTCTTAATATCATTTACCGTAATAAATTCGACAAACTACAAAGTCCCTTGGACTGAACTTTTGTATTCAACGGTCTTACCGTCTTTTTCATACTTAAATCCCACAAGATTTAAGCCGTTCCATATTGCATAAAACGTCGATCTTCCGGAAACGGAATCCGAAATAAGTTTCTCAAGCTTTTCTTTGAGTTCTTTTTCACCCGCCCCGGGAAAACCGGTCTTTGCATATTCGGCCCACAGCGGGAATATCTTTTCGACCACGGGCTTATCCGCGCCCGGAACCGGGTAATATTGGAAAAGCCTCTTTAAGTAGCAGGTCTCGTTTTCCTTGTCGTAAAAATCCGCAAATCCGCACGGTTTCTTTGTGTCATAAAAACCAAGTCCCGTATGTAAGCTGACCGAGGGCTTATTGTCACGATCCACCGATGCGATCACATATTCGGCCGCATCGTAATACGACAATTCGTCAAAGGCCTTTAAATAAAGTTCAGTGGCTGTCTTATGCCTTCTGTACTCCTTTAATACATATACATCGCCGATATACCATCTTACAAGATCTTCGGGATCTCTTAAACACCTTAGATAACCGACGGTCTTCCCTTTATCAACGGCCATGACTTCAAACCATTTGACCGCATACTGTTTCTCGTAATCGGTGCAAAAATCCACCTGGATATCTGCATTGTTTTCGCCGGCTTTTCCGGCATTTACAAAAAAGTCTGCAAGAGAGCTTCGTCTTTCTTTCGATATGTTCTTGTGCGAATCAAGTATCAGATATCTCATTTTCCTATACCGGTTTAAAAAATTCGGGATTTTCAAACTTTACGCCGTTTTCAAGAAGATAGTCCAAGAACCGGGCATAATACTTGGGAACCAGTTCCTCCGTCTCATCATGAGCATGAAGAAGCAGTATGTTAAGACTGTTTTCATCAAACACGCTTCCGCCGTTCTTGGGATCCTTATCATTTATCCTGTCCCATACGTTTTCAACGGTGAAATCTGAGCCTTTACGGATATTGTATTCCGCAAAATCAAAGGTCCAATATGTATCTATATCCTTATCAAGTCCGCTCTCCGGCCACCACTTATAAGTGACCGCTCTGTCCGAAAGCTTGTCAAAGCCGTTTGTTTTAAAGAACTTTTGATACTCATCCTTATGTTCTCCGCCTTTATCTCCGTAAGGGAATCTGAACGGGCGGAAAGAACGCGCCACTCCCGCATCGGCATACAGTTTATCAAGTATCCTGTCGCATTTTAGGATATCTTCCACTCCCTCTTCAAAAGAAATCTTTGAAAAATGAGGATGCGAAAAACTGTGATTGCCGACCGTCATGCCGTTTTTTAAAGCATATAAGGCTTCATCATAATATCTTTCGACATTCTCCCCGACTGCGAACATAACGGGTCTTATGCCTTTTGAATTAAGATAATCCACTATGGCGGGCGTGTTCTTTGACGCTATATCATCGATCGTAAGGATTGCTTTTAACATACTTTTACTCCAATGCACTTTATCTTCCTTTAACCTGATATCTATTATAACTTATTTTAGTGATCACGGTCAAAATCGCCGCAATCATGATATAGATAACGGGAGCCGCTTCAATGATCGTAAGGTGGCGGCCAAAGAACCATACCAGATGATAATCCGTAAAAGTCCAGCTTCCCAGAAACGTTACCGGCAAAAATCCCCATATTCTTTTGATGACACCAAGCGAATCGGGCAGATTGACCATAGACATAAGCCACATAAACATCAGCACCGCAACAACGGCGAGCGAATTATGCGTAACCTGCGATAAGCACATTGCGATAACGGAATAGAGTATCCCGATGATAAGCATGATGCACACATACCATATAAGCGCCTTGCCAACCTTCATATCCATAGCGGTCGGACCCACAAAGAACTGAACGGAAGCTTCACTGCCGCTCATCCCAAGGATCGCGAACTCTGTACCCACACACGCCAAAAGAAGTACCGCGGTCTCAAATACCCCCACTGTAATACCTGCAAAGAACTTTGCGATCATAAGCCTCTTCTTTCCGTTTACCGATGAGAAGATGAGGGCATCTGTTTTAAGCCCCGTCTCGTCCGAAAAAACACCCGATAACGTTGCCGCGATCGCAATAAGTGCAAGCAGCGATGCCACATATATGATCGTCACAGAATCTCCGTAGCCGTTCTGTATTTTGCCGTATGTAAGCTTGTCGGGGTTATCTTCTCTCCTTTTCTCCCAATAAGCCTTTTCTTTTTCGGTAAGATACTGTTCTTCTATCTTGGTATCTATCATTTCGTCAAAGGTCTTATATAAACCTTCTTCCGACATATTGTAGGCTTTATCGTAATTCCCGCCCAGCATAAAAAGATAATTGATGAGCGGCTCATAAGTCCTGTCCCTGACACCGATCCCTATGGAAACGCTTTCTCCGTCTTCCAAAGTGGCATTCTTAGGGTCTATGGCCTCACGCATTTCCGAAAGAAGCGAGTCGTCCACAGTACGGCCGACTATTTCGATCTCTTCGTTGTTGACCGACTTGCCCCCTATTATATACTCACCGGCATTTATGGCGATCATGATCAAAGTGACCAACGCCAAAACGATAAATGTGATCTTCCGGCAGAGTATCTTCCGTACCTCATAACGATACATCGTACCTATATTTTTCATACTGTTCATGTTGTTTTCCTCTCATATTACTCCGCAAACTTGCTCATATAGAATTGCTCAAGATCATCGGGAGCTTCATCGCGGCTGCCGTCCCAGATGATCCGGCCGTCTTTCATCATAAGTATCCTGTCCGCGATATGTTCGACATCCGACACGATGTGTGTCGACAAAAGCACTATGCTGTCCTTTCCGAATTCGGCGATCATATTCCTGAAGCGGACTCTTTCCTTGGGATCGAGTCCCGCGGTAGGCTCATCAAGTATCAATATCTTCGGATCGTTAAGTACCGCCTGAGCTATGCCGAGTCTTTGTTTCATACCGCCCGAATAAGTCTTTATCTTCTTGTTGGCGTCATTTTCAAGATTTACCTTAACAAGTAACTCTTCTGTCTTTCTTTTTGCTTCGGATCTTGATAATCCTTTAAGCGCAGCCATATACATAAGAAAATCCTTTCCCGTAAAATTCGGATAATATCCGAAATCCTGAGGAAGATAACCGAGCACGTCCCTGTACATTTCGTCGGAGACATCGATGCCGTCAAAGGTTATGGTCCCACTGTTCGGCTTTAATACGCCGCAGATCATCCTCATAAGGGTAGTCTTGCCCGCACCGTTTGCTCCGAGAAGTCCGATGACACCGGGCTTTAAACTTTCCGATATCCTGTCTGCCGCTATCTTATTGCTGTATTGTTTACTGACCCTGTCTAACACAAGTTCCATTGTAATTCCTCACTCTCTTTTACATATAAGTATGCCTGCCTGCCCATCATGAATACCGTCAAAAGCAGCAATATGAAACAGGTAAGCTCATTAAGGTGCAGGGCTTTGACAATATATCCCGCACATTCCGTCACGGACAAAACGCTTACGCCTGCCGCGATCGCCAGACAACCGAATATATTCTCGCCGGCATGCCATCTTCGTATCAGGAACATACATGCACATGCTGTGATCATGTACGGAAATGCCGACATCAAAACAGCGCCGGGTACCGGGACACCTGATGTAAATATGATCGTCAAAGCCACGACCGCTACCGAAATGACCCCTGCAGTTCCTGCAAGTGTCAGTCTTACGCTTCGTATCATCCTCATGGAAAATCTGGTGGTCATCTCAAGTTCATCCATTCCGTTTCTTTCGGATTTACCGAGACCCGTCAAAAGAATGATCACAAGGAAAGGAGTCAGCGAAGAT
>JAEEGL010023550.1_pt1 | contig 13564 bp, 6 predicted proteins | sample 9134231 | NCBI WGS metagenome assembly JAEEGL01 (sample SAMN16246548, study PRJNA631951) | gut metagenome | biome: gut microbiome; feature: rumen; material: fiber-attached | host: Bos | place: Iran: Karaj | collected 2018-10
ACGGCATTTACTATTAAATCTGCTGTTGTTCCTTCAGGCATTTTGGGGGTTGTAAACTGGCCTGTGATAGGATCAACATCAATTTTTTGTCCCCAAAGATAAAGATTTGGAGTTGGGGAAATAGGCTGACCACTTGGACTTAGCAATTTTCCTGTTATAGAAACTGTTCCTTTTGCTGCATTTAGAGCTTCATTTAATTGTTGAACAGGAAGGCTATCTGTCAGAACTACTGGTTTTGTAGAACGAACTATATACATTGGGTCATTCCCAAGACCGGCAGGAACGTGTTTGAATACTATATAGTGTTTGCCGGGTTTTAGATTTTTTAATACATAAGTGCTTTCTTCTCTATCTATATCAGCATAATTAGATGGGTCTGATTCTGAGTATATATATATATTATCATTCGGACCATAGGTGTAGTTTTGTGCTGCTCTTGCTGATGAGTTGCCTTGAGTAGTGAAAAACTCAGAGTTATATCTACCTGTAATTTGATATTCTATTGCAGGTATAGCGTCAGATGTTGCTGAGCCACAGCCATAAAAGACTGCTGCTCCAATTAATGCTAGTATAAGCAGATAAATGCTGTAGTTGCGGTTCTTTTCCGCCATAGTTTGCCCCCAAAAATACAATAAAAATATATTTGTGCACCATTATCGCTTTATTTGTATTGTATTGTCAATAGTTCAGAAAAATTTTTTATAAATTTTTTTTCATCTTTTTCTTATTTTTAAGTCCAAATTAGATTGTTCAAATTGCCTACACATTTGTCATAAAAAGTATAGTGTATGGGCCTTAGCCCTGAAAGCTATACGTTTATGACAAAGTGTAGGCTATACAAACAAATAAATACTGATTTTTCGTCAAATTTCTTGTTTTCGGACAAGTCCTGGAACGCACTACTTTAAATAAAAAAGAGATTAGAGAAATAATCTCTAATCTCTTTATCTTTAAACTAAGACTTGATTCTAGATTCTAGATTTAAGATTCTTAAATCTTAAATCTTATATCTTATATCTATCTTCCTCAGTCTTCTGCTTCATCTGCAGTCTTGTATTCCTTAGCAACTTGTTCAGTTACGTTAGCTGGAACTTCTTCATAAGAAGAGAATTTCATAGTGAATTCGCCTCTAGACTGAGTCATAGACTTAAGGTCTGTAGCATATTTATACATTTCAGCCTGTGGAACAGTTGCTCTAATAACCTGTTTTCCGCCTTCGATTGGATCCATACCAAGAACTTTACCACGGCGTTTGTTCATATCACCCATGATATCGCCCATGTATTCATCAGGAACGGTAACAGCTACTTCGTAAATTGGTTCAAGAAGAACTGGTTTTGCTTCGGCAATACCTTTCTTGAAAGCAAGACCGGCAGCAAGCTTGAATGACATTTCGTTAGAGTCAACATCATGGTAAGAACCGAAATCTAATGTTGCCTTGAAGTCGATTGTTGGGAAACCAGCTATAACGCCACGCTGACTGTATTCCTGCAAGCCTTTGTCAACAGCTGGAATGAAGTTCTTTGGAACAACGCCACCGACGATAGCATCGATAAATTCGTAGCCATGACCTTTATTGGGTTCGAATTTAACCCATACATCACCGTATTGACCTTTACCACCAGACTGTTTCTTGTGTTTACCCTGAACTCTGGAAGTACCTTTAATGGTTTCGCGGTAAGCAATCTTGGGTTTAGAAATTTCAACTTCAACATTCCAACGAGTTTTTAATCTGCAGATAGCAACGTCGATGTGAGTGTCGCCAAGACCAGAAATCAAGCCCTGACCAAGTTCTGGATCGAACTTATAAGTAAGAACGCCGTCATCAGCACAAAGAGTGTTGAGACCAACGCCCATCTTTTCCTGGTCAGCTTTAGTCTTTGGAGAAACAGCATATTGAAGCATTGGCTGTGGAAGAGCTGGAACCTTAATTTCAATAGGATTGCTTTCAGAGCAGAGAGTCTGACCGAAAGTAGTGCATTTTGGTTTTACAAGAGCTACGATATCACCAGCTACAGCTTTTTCTATATCAACTTTAGTTTTACCTCTAAGAGTTGAGAAGCTAGAGAATCTTTCAGAGCTTTCTGCCTGTGGATTGTAAATATCAGTGCCTGTAGTGAAAGTGCCACTTAAAACACGCATCAAAAGCATATCGCCAGTCTGTTCATTGATTTTCTTGAAAATGAAACCAGCCTGTGGACCATTGGGGTCATTCTTCAATTCAACAGCTTCGTCAGTTCCATACTTAACTGCTGGAAGAACTCTGCTTGTTGCTGGAGATGGGCAGCTGTCAACGATGAAGTTGAGGAGGTTTTCAGTACCGAGGTTCTTAAGAGACATACCGCTGAGCATAGGTTTGATTTCATTCTTTGCAATACCTTTGCGGAGAGCAGCTTTAAGTTCATCAGCAGTGATTTCTTCGCCTTCGAAGTATTTGTTCATAAGGTCGTCATCACATTCAACTACTGATTCAATCATCTGATCGTGAAGTTTCTGAGCTTCATCTTTCATATCAGCAGGAATATCTTTTTCTTCAACTGCTTTGCCCTTATCATCTTTGTATTCATAAGCTTTCATGTTGATTAAATCAATAACGCCTTTGAGTTTGTCGAAAGTGCCCCAAGGGATAATTATTGGAGTAATCTTGCTGTCGAGAGCTTTGAGAGATTCGTAGGTCTTTTCAAGGTTGATGTTTTCTTTATCTAATTTGGTTAAGAAAACTATTCTTGGAGTGTTGGTCTTTTCAAGTATGGCCCAGTTCTTTTCTGTTCCAACTTCAACACCAGACTGAGCGTTAACACAAACGATACCCATGTCAACTGCTCCAGCAATCTTATATACTTCACCTAAGAAATCGTCGAAACCAGGTGCATCAAGAACATTAATTTTACAATCTTTAAATTCGATAGCTGCTAAAGATGCGTTTACTGTTGCTTTGCGCTTAATTTCTTCTGCATCATAGTTCATGATTGAAGTATCATCATCAACCTTACCTAAACGGTTGTTTGCACCAGTGTGGAATAACATTGCTTCAGCTAATGTGGTCTTGCCTGTGCCGCCGTGACCAACTATTGCAACGTTGCGGATTTGTTCGGTAGTATAAAGTTTCATGCTTTTCTCCTACAGTTCTTTTGAGTTAAATTAATTTGGTATAAAGTTATACAGTACTTTTCTGTGTTTTGCAACTTTCATTTTTTTAGAGTTTAGAGCAAAGAGCAATAGAGCGAATAGCCAAGCGAAGCTAGGCGTGGTGAGTGAGCGGACAGTAGACGTGAGACCCCAAAACAGAGTTCAGAGCTTAGAGCGGAGGGGATTGTTTTAGGTCTTCGGACTTTACTTTGTACTGCTTTGCAAAGTTCTCGAAAATCCCTAGTCACCGATTGCTACGCAATCAGCCCCCTCAGTCACTTCGTGACAGCTTCCCCACCGTTCGTGGGGCAGTATCGTCTTTGCGAAAGGGGGTCTTTTAGAAAGATGAGATTAGAGTAGTCTACACATTTGTCATAAAAAGTATAGCGTATGGGCTTTAGCCCTGAAAGCTATACGGTTATGACAAATGTGTAGACTACAAAAATAAACAAAGATAAACTTCAACAGATAATAAAATGGTTACTTAAATACTATTGTTTATAGAACAATAAGAAAAAATGAAGAAAAATAACTATCAATAAGCAAAGATAAAGAAAAATAAAAAAATATAAAAAAAGACTAAAGTTTTATGAATTTTAAGACGAATATATTTATGAAGTTCATGAGAGCTTAACAAAATAAAAAGTTAAGCAAATATGGATGGACAACCAAACAAATCCCTAACTCCCTTTCAATGTGTCGCTAAAAAAACGGCACATTTTTTATTTTAGCTCACAAGAGCAATAGATTGAATAACCAAGCGAAGCTCCCCCACGAATGGTGGGGGAGCTGGATTTGGCGAAGCCAAAGACTGAGGGGGCTGATTGCGTAGCAATCAGAGGCGTGGTAAGTGGTTGGTGGTAGGTGGTGAGTGAGCGGACAGTAGACGCAAAACCCCAAATCAGAGAGAAGTGAAGTCTACACATTTGTCATAAATAGTATAGCGTATGGGCTTTAGCCCTGAAAGCTATACGTTTATGACAATGGGTAGACTACACAGATCGAATAGCCAAGCAAAGCTTGGCGTGGTGAGTGGTTGGTGGCAGGTGGTGAGCAAGCAGACTGTCCGCTTTTAAAAGAGTTGAGAAATGAGAGTTGAGAGTTGAGACAGTCTTCAGACTTGGCTTTGTAATGCTTGGCAAAGTTCTCAAAAATCCCCCAGTCTACTTCGTAGACATCCCCCTTTAATAAAGGGGGAAATTATATAGAGCGCAAAAATTGACAAAAAAATAACCATGACTTGCATGGCTATCTTATTCCTTTATTATTCCCTTAAGAAAGTTACGGCTTAAAGTGCTTCAAACGTTTCTTTTCAGCAGCTTCTTTGTTGTTCATAATCTCATTATAGAGATTACAAAGGGTTTTACCCAATAGAAAGCTACTGCTGATAGAGAAACATAGCAGATAGATAACTTCTTCTGAAGGGTTCGTAAAATCAAAAATCATTTAAAAAGCTTTCTTTATCAAACTTTACCTAAGTAATTGGTCACACTAGTATTGCTGGCTTTTTCCAATTCACCCAGCCATTTTACAACGCTGTCAACACGAAATCTTACTGAACGTCCAATCTTGACTGTAGGAAGACCAAGATTTCTAAGAGTGTAAATTGTGTTTCGCTTGACCTGTAAGAATTCCATCAATTCGGGAATAGTCATTAGACTTTCCTTCACCATGATCAATTACCTCCGAAAAATAACATATTTAGTTTACATACCGGTAATTTCCTATCGACCCTGTTAACATTTTTTTTTAGCAATTTTCTTCTATTAATAAAGAGATAATCAGAATTATTTTTCAGTCTTGTACTAGAAAGTATTTTTTGTTATCATAAAGCACAATAATGTGCAGAGGTGACTAAAAATATGAACAATCTATTATATAAAAGAGTTCTAAAATTAGGAATGATTTCAGGATTCGTTGTCTTTTCTTCTATTGCAGGCTTTGCTCAGAGCTTTGAGCAGAATTTGGCAAAAATAGGAACTCTATATGATAGTAAGAAATATCAGGAACTATATAATGTTGTTCAGCCTACTAAAGCAAATGATAATCTTAAAGATGTAAGACTTTATATGGAAGCGGAGGCTTTAAAGAATACAAATAGAAAGCCTGAAGCTTTGAAAGTCTACTCTGATTTGATTAATAAATATCCTGAATCTGAGTCGGCACTTTTAGCAAGAATGACTCATTTTATGCTTTTGTTGGAAAATGCTAACCCCTCTGATTTACCAAAGCTGGAATCTGTCGCCTCTTCTTTAAAAACAGTTTGGCAAAAGGGAACAGCCTTTTATAAGTTGTCAGATTTACCATTTATAGATATTAGCACAAGAAGCCGTTTTGCTTTTCGCTCACTTAAAGAGTATAACGCCGATAGATTCTTTTATCAGACGGCTGCAGCTTCAGTAGAACTACTAAAAAAGATTTTGTCTAATCCGACTTTATATAAGTTTTCTCGTCAGGAATGGCTTTCAATAGCTGTTTGGACGATAAATGAAAATCTGACTGCTGAAGTTTTCAAAACCAAGGCTAATCAGATTGCATTAGAAGCTGGATTTGGCAAGACCGTCACAGATATTTTAAATGCAGAATATCTTAATAAGCAGAAAAAGTCAGCTAAATCCATGGAGGCATTTGCTGCTATTATCAATAACAAGAAGAATTCCCCTGAAATGATTGCCTGGGCACATCAGCTTCGAGGTAATATTAAGCATTTTGAAGGGAAACACTCTGAAGCAGTAACCGATTATCTGGCAGCCTCAAACTGCAAAGATTTTCCTGTAGACCCAGTCGCTGTAAAATACAGATTGATGCGTTCTTCCTTCTCATGCGGTAGAGATGCAGAAACTATTGAATACATAAAGCAGTTTATTAAAGCAGATTTTAAAGGTGGAGTCCTACCTGTTCATATCTACGAAATGGGATTGAAATTATATGATGAAAAACAGTTTCAGAGAGCTTTGCCCTATTTTATGATAGTTGCAAAGAATTTCCCTGGTCATTATAGAGCAGACGATTCTTTAGCTTATTCTGCTTTTTGTGCAGGGTTAAAAACAAAAGACGGGCAGGCTCTTGTTGAATTATTGAAAAAGAAATATCCCAATTCCTTCTTTATATGGTGGATTTCTCCACAATCTAGAAATGATAGTCTAAAACTTATCAATAAACCTGTAGAAAAGTTATCTGAGCCAACTAAAACCAGATTAGATGCAATTGATAAGCTTTGGGGCACAAAGTTGAATTTCTTGGCTAAGTCTGAAGCTCTCAAACTAACTGATAAATACAAATCAAATATGGCTTTGTATAAGGCTGTAATAGATTTAGCGAAAAAACACAAAGATTATCAGCAGTTGGTTTCTTTTGGCGAACGCTTAGCAAGACAGATTTCAGAAGCCGACAAGCCTCTTTCCACTATGCCGAAATGGGGCTGGGAAGCTTTATATCCTATGGTTTATGATAGTGAAGTTAAGAAATACAGTGCCAAATTTGGTGTAGATAAATTTTGGATTCTTTCTATTATGCGTGAAGAAAGCCATTTTAAAGAAGACATACTTTCAAGAAGCAATGCTATGGGGTTGATGCAGATTCTGCCTTCAACTGGTAAATGGATAGCAGGTAAGCTTGGGGAAAAGAACTTTAAGAAAGATATGTTATGGAAACCTGATGTTAATATTAGATACGGAACCTGGTATCTGAATTATCTGCAGGAATTGTTCAAAGGTGACAAATTCCTGGCTTCTGCTTCATATAATGGCGGCCAAGGTAATATTCAACGAAAGGTTGAAGCTGGTCCATATGCAAAATTGCCTGTATTAGACAGACTTGATAAGGTTCCTTTGCCTGAAACCCGCGATTATTATAAAAAAGTTATGGGGAGTCATTGGAATTATAAGCGACTTTATTAACTTATTGATATTTTTAATGTTATTAAGTTAAAATAACTAGACGATATTTTCTTATAGCTAAAAAAGCTCAGATTATTTTTTGGAGATGCATTAGTGTTTTACTCAGAAAAATCAGTTTTTTATCGTAATTTGAAGAAACTTATTCCCGGTGTATTATTGGGTGTTTGTTGTACTGCTTATGCTGCTGGCAATAATTTGATTCCTGCTCTTCTTGAAGAAGGTATGAAGAATTATAGCGAAAAAAAATACTCTGCCGCTGCCGATTATTTAGGGCAAGTTGTAGATATGGATGCAGAACATTCTCAGGCTAGATATTATCTTGTTTATAGCTTGGCTTTGTCTGGAAATCAGGAATTAGCCTTGAAACATGCTGAAATCTTAGCTCAGAAATTCCCTTCTGATCCTCAATATAAAACACTGGTAACCCAAATTAAGTCAGAAATAACAAAACAGGCTAATAATAAAAAGACTAATGCTTCAAATACTAAAATTCAAAAAGAAGTAATATTAGGTGGCTACAAGTCTCTTGATAAGAATGCAGAAATGCGTAAGCCAAAAGTTGATTACACTCCAAGAGATATTAAGCCTCCAAGACCATTAACTCCATTAGAAAAAGCTATTAAAAAGATTGACGAAGAAGAATATGATGAAGCAGAAGCAATGTTGAAAGACATTGTTAAGAATGATGACAAGAATTCTGAAGCTTATCATAATCTTGGTGTCATCGAAATGAGCCGTTGGAAATACAAAGATGCTATCAAGTATTTTAAAAAGGCAGCTGAGTTAAATCCAAAAAGTTTCCAGACTCCTTTCTTGATTGGCGATTGTTATCGTAATATCGGCGATAATATAAATGCTGAAAAAGCTCTTAAGACTGCTAATGATATAAAATACGATGAATTTGCTCTTATGAACCTTGCTGAAATTGAAATTGATTTGGGCAAGTTTAAAGAAGCAGAAAATATTTATACTAAGATTCTTACAAAATCACCGAAGTTCTCTGAAGCTTCTGTTGGTTTGGCTCAGATTAGATTAGGTGAAGGAAAACTTGAAGAAGCAATGTCAATGGTTAATTCGGCTCTTTCTGCTGGCAATACTGGTGATGCCAATTATGTAAAGGCTCTGATTTTATATACCAGTGGAATGTATTCTGAAGCTCTTGAACAAATTGAGGTTGCTCTTAGAAATGCACCAGGTAATCAGAAATATATTCTTGCCAGAGCTCAGATTAATATAGATATGCTCAGCTATACTAAAGCAATGGATGATGCAACCGCTGTTTTGAATAAAAATCCTGATTCTATGGCTGCCAGACTTGTGATTGCAAGAGCTCTTGTTTTATCTGCTGCTGATGATGAAGCAGAGGCTCAATTAGAAGAAATTTCTAAGATGGGTGAACCACCTGAATATTATAAACTTCGTGGAATGATAGCTAAACGCAAAGGTTTTGAAGAAGATGCGAAGAAAGATTATAGTAAATATTTTCAATTAGCTGGTGGAACTCCTAGCGGTGCTTTTGATTATGCTGAATTTCTAGACGGTATAGAAAGTGAAAAAGATGAAGCAATAGCTGTTTATAAAGCTATTGTAGAACGTTTCCCAGGAAGTATATTTGCTGAAAGATCAAAAGAAGCTTTACAGCGATTAGATTCATCATATGAACCACCTGTTTACACTAAGAGTTCTTCTAATAGTAATGATGGAAATATACAAAAATCTTGTTTTTCCAATATGAGAGTGTTACAGGGTGCTTTAGAAATGTATAATATGGACCATGAAAAAAATGAGATGACTTCTCTTGATATATCTACTTTGGTAAAAGAAAAATATTTAAAATCTAGCCCTTCGAAACCTGATCCGGATTGTAATTATTACTCAACAGGTGATTTGACTAAAAATGGGCAGATCAGATGTAAAATACATGGTTCTATTGAAGAATCTAATAATTCTAATAGCAATATCAGACCTGGCAATATGAAGTATTAATTAGGTAAGTTGAAAGGAACTATTTTCTTATATCATGTGTGGCATTATTGGATATATAGGTGTAAAACCAGCTAACGAAGTAATTTTTGATGGATTGACCAAGCTTGAATATCGTGGATACGATTCTGCTGGTATTGCTGTTGTAGATAACGGAACTATTCATTGCAGAAAAGATATTGGCAAGCTTAGAAATATCAGAAAGCTTTTATTAGATGATTTTCAGTCTGAATCAACTATAGGTATAGGGCATACCAGATGGGCTACTCATGGTCGTCCATCAGCTTTTAATGCTCATCCTCATGCTGATTGCCATAATACACTGATGGTTGCACACAATGGTATTATAGAAAACTTTATGGCTCTCCGAAGACAGCTTATTGAAGAAGGTCATAAATTCGTTTCTGAAACAGATTCTGAAGTCTTGGCTCACCTTATTGAAAAGTATTATAAAGGTGATTTAAAAGCAGCAGTAATTGAAGCCACAAAAAGAGTTGAAGGCGCATATGCCATAGCTGTTATTCATAAAGACCACCCGGAAGAAATAGTCTGTGCAAGAAAAGAAGCACCTTTACTGGTTGGACTTGGCAATGGCGAAAACTTTGTAGCTTCTGATGTTACAGCAATTCTTCAATACACTCGTAAAGTTGTCTATCTTGAAAACTTTGATGGTGCTGTAGTTAAGCGTGATAGCGTAGAATTCTTCAATATTGAAACTGGTCAGAATATTTCTAAAGAACCTACAATGGTTGATTGGAACCCTGTAGCAGCAGAAAAGGGTGGTTTTTCACACTTCATGCTCAAAGAAATATTCGAACAGCCTCAGGTTATTCGTAATACAATCGGTGGGCGAACTTCTGAAGAAGAAGGAAAGATTTATCTTGATGAACTTGGTTTGACTGGTCCTGATATTTTCAGAGCTCAGCGAATAGTTATGGTTGCCTGTGGCACAGCCTTTTACGCTGGATGTGTCGGGAAGTATTTAATTGAAGAGCTTGTTCGCATTCCTGTCGAATGTGATTTGGCAAGTGAATTCAGATACCGCTCTCCGTTGGTAGATGGTAATACTCTGGTTATCGCTATCAGCCAGTCTGGGGAAACTGCTGATACTCTTGCTGCTGTTAGAGAAGCAAAAAGCAGAGGCGCAAAAGTCCTGGGTATTGTTAACGCAAAAGATTCTTCATTAACCCGTGAAGTAGACGGCTTGGTATACATTCATGCCGGTCCTGAAATAGGCGTTGCTTCAACAAAAGCCTATATTGCAATGCTGACTGCTTTAACACTTCTTGCTTTAATGCTTGGCAAGATTCGTTCTGTAATTGATTCTGAATTTGTTAAGGAAAAGATCAGAGAACTTAAGATACTGCCTCAGCAGATTGAAAAAGTCTTGGAACAGAAAGACAAAATCAAAGAAATTGCTGCTAATTATTTGAATTATAAGAGCTTCTTGTTCTTAGGCAGAGGTTTTAACTATCCAACAGCTCTTGAAGGTTCTTTGAAACTCAAAGAAATAAGCTATATTCACGCTGAAGGCTATGCAGCAGGAGAAATGAAACATGGCCCGATTGCTTTGATTGACAGCGAAATGCCTGTTATGGCTATTGTTACTGAATCTAATCTTTATGATAAGACTATTTCTAATCTAAAAGAAGTTCAGGCTCGTTCCGGCAAGCTTATAGCAATTGCTACTGAAGGTGATGAAAAGATAAGACATCTTACCGATCAGGTTATCGAAGTTCCAAAGGTTTCTGATTTGTTCTCTCCAATAATAAACGTTGTTCCTTTGCAACTTTTTGCTTATTTTGTTGCTGACCTTCGCGGTTTAGACGTTGACCAGCCACGTAATCTTGCTAAGTCTGTAACTGTTGAATAATAACAAAACTACCTCTTTTTAATGGAACGCAAAACTTTAGATAATCTTGAATTTCCGAAAATTTTGGGGAAAATATCTATTTACGCCTCTTCTAGAGCAGCTAAAGATAAAATACTCAAATTAGAGCCATCTACTGATGCAAACGAAATCAGAGGCTGGCTTTCAGAAATTGAAGATTATAAAAACTACTCTGAGGCTGGTATCAGGTTAAACACCGGAGCAGTTAATGATATCAGGGAACTTATTGAAATCCTGAATTCTGGTTCCACTGTTCTTGGTAGCGATGATTTCTTAAAAGTCAGAGCTAATATTCAAATAACAGGTACTCTTAAAAAGAATTTTGAAGCTCAGACCGCAGGCTGGACAATAAAACCCACTGACAGAATTGCTGAAAGAATCAAGGCTATGCCTCCTCTAATTGCTCTTTGTCAGCGTATTGATGACTGCCTTGATGATCATGGTCAGATTAAGAATACCGCTTCACCTGCCTTAGCCTCTATAAGACGTGAATTTTCCAAAAATACTGCTGAAATTGAAAAACAGCTTAATTTGTTCTTAAATTCTCATGCAGACGATATTCAAGACCACTATTTCACTTTAAGAAACGAAAGATATGTTGTTCCTGTTTCTGCTTCTTCTCAAGGCAGAATCCAGGGAATTGTTCATGACCAGTCAGCTACAGGTCAGACACTATTTATAGAACCTCTTCAATTCTTGCCTATGAATAACCGTCTTGCCCAGCTAAGACTTTCTGAAAGGGAAGAAATTAGAAAGATTCTAACTGCTTTGACCGCTGTTCTTTGCCAATCAAAGTCGGCAATGGTGGAACAGTTTGAAACTTTGATATGGCTCGATACTGTTAGGGCAAGAAGCGAATTTGCTGTTAATTACAACTGTCATTGTCCTGAAATATCAACAGAACACGAATTGGTTTTGAATAAGGCAAGACATCCTCTGCTTCATCCTAATTGTGTTCCTTTAGATATTAAAATGAATAAAGAGCAGAGATGTATAATTATAACTGGACCAAATGGCGGCGGTAAAACTGTTTCTCTAAAAACTACTGGCATTAATGCGCTTCTGATGCAGACTGGAAACTTTGTTCTTGCCGATGCTGATGCAAAACTTCCGATTTTTAGCCAGATTCTTTCTGATATTGGCGAAAGTCAGAGTATAGAAGACCATTTGTCTACTTTTACAGCTCATTTGAAGCGTCTTAAAGAAATATCAGATTTGGCAGACGGTAAGTCTCTTATTTTAATAGATGAAATCTGTGTTGGAACAGACCCCATAGAAGGCGGAGCATTGGCTTCAGGCTTCTTGAAGGAAATAGCTAAAAGAGGGGCTTTCAGCATAGTTACATCTCACTATGATTCATTAAAAAAAGTTGCATTTACTACTCCGGGCTTTATTAACGCAGCTATGGAGTTTGACTATGAAACATTCAAACCTACGTTCAGATTTTGCCTCGGTATTCCAGGGAAAAGCAATGCACTGGCTATGGCAAGGTCTTTTGGTCTGCCGGAGGTTATTCTTCAAGATTTGGTTGAAGCCAATTCTGGTGAGCATAAAGATGAAAAAGGCTTGATAGAAGCCATCGAAAGAGAACGAAACCGTGCAGAAGCCTTAAGAAGAAGTTATGTTCAGAAACTTACAGCTCTTAGAACTAAAGAAGCTGAAGTTGAAGAAACTCTGACTCAGCTTAGAGAATTTAGAAAGACTAAGCGCGACAAGCTGACAGAAGAATATACTTCTGAACTCCGCAATAAAATGCGAACCTTTGAGGCATTAATCTCATCTTTAAAGACAACTATAAACAAAAATTCTTCAAATTCTAATGCTGCTGAAGAATTGATGAAAGCACTTGATGAAGCTAGAAATGCTCATGCTGCTGTTAGAGAAACCAAAAAATCTTTAGAAGAACAGCAGAATAGCGATGAAAACGAAGCTAGAAAAGCTATTAAAGAAATAGATAAGGCTGAGTTGAAAAAAGGCGTTGAAGTTATCTGGAAACAGAATATGCGCAAAGGTTTATTTGTTAAGCTTTCTGGCAAAGATAACGCAGAAGTTGATTTTGACGGAATCGTAATGCGTGTCAAAGTTGCTGATTTGGCTTTGGCTCCAAATACTAATTCAAATAAAGCAACAAAACAGGTTAGTGGTGCTGTTTATGCTGTAACACCACTTGTTAGAACAGAACTTGATTTGCGAGGAATGAGAGTAGAAGAAGCCTTAGATGAACTTGATTCTTATATGAAGACTGTCGCAGATACTGACGCAGCTCAGGTTTTTATTATTCATGGCAAAGGGACTGGCGCTTTACAGAAAGCTGTTGAAAATTATTTTAAAAACAGCCGTTGGAAAAAGAAATTCAGACCTGGTCGTTATGGCGAAGGTGACTTAGGGGTTACCGTTGTTACATTTAAGCAGTCAGAAGCCGACGAACCCGCAGGTTATAAGAGAAAGATAGAAGATAGAAGATAGAAGATAGAAGAGGGATACCCCCTTTTGTAAAGGGGGATGTCTGCGAAAGCAGACTGGGGGATTTTCGAGAAGATTTTTACCAAGCGTAGCTTGGCGTGGTTGGTGATTGGTGATGAGGGTCTCCTAAAGCCCCTACTTGAGGAGGGGTGTCAGACGAATGTCTGACGGGGTGGTGACCGAGCTAGAGTTACCTTTG
>JAEEGL012625155.1_pt1 | contig 13564 bp, 10 predicted proteins | sample 9134231 | NCBI WGS metagenome assembly JAEEGL01 (sample SAMN16246548, study PRJNA631951) | gut metagenome | biome: gut microbiome; feature: rumen; material: fiber-attached | host: Bos | place: Iran: Karaj | collected 2018-10
AGGTCTTGTTCCCGCAAAAAGATAGCGGAGAACTTCTGCCTGGTAAACATCAAGAGCATCAGGCAAAGCAATTACCTTACCCTTTGATGAAGACATCTTACCAGGAACTCCCTTGAGGTTTACGAAGTCGTAGCGCATTGTAACAGGAGCGTCCCAGTTATAGATTCTCTTAGAAACGAGCTTAGCTGTATCATAGCTTCCACCTGGGCTGATGTGGTCTTTTCCACCCGGCTCGAATACTACCTTTTCTTCGTTCCAGCGCATTGGCCAGTCTACACGCCAGCCAAGCTTTGCGCCTTTGAAAGTACGGATATCTGCAGTTTCGCAGTTACCACATTCACACTTATAAGTGATTCCGTATTCTCCATCGTAGTCTGTAATTTCAGTTGTATCTTTCTGGCACTTGCCGCAGAAAATTGCTACTGGCCAGTATACGTCTTCAGCCTTCATCTTGTGAGCGTCATCGCGGTATTCGTTAAGACATTCCTTGATTACGTCGCGGTTCTGCATAGCCTTGCGCATACCTTCTGCATAGCGGTTAGCGCGGTAGCGGCTTGCCTGATAAAGGAACTCTGGCTGAATACCAACACGTGGAAGCTGAGTTTCAATATCAACCTCGTGGTGGCGGGCATAGTTTTCGTTGCGGCCGGTTGTATCAGGCACTTCTGTAATTGGATAGCGAAGATATTTTTCAAGGATTTCAGGGTCAGGCATGTTAGCAGGAACTTTACGGAATACATCGTAATCGTCCCAAGAATAAATAAAGCGTACCTTCTTACCGCGGTCGCGGAGGGCGCGAACTACCAGGTCTACTGTAATGATTTCGCGGAAGTTTCCAAGGTGAACAGTTCCGCTTGGTGTAATACCTGATGCACATGTGTATGAATCCAAATCTCCCTTCTCACGGATAATCTGGCTTGCCATCTGATCTGCCCAGTGACAGAGCAGTGGATCTCTTTTTTCGTTGTTCTGATTTTCGTTATTGTTACTCATAGAGCCCTATTATAGTGATTTTCTTCTATAATATCAAATGACATAATAATATATTAAGCCACACGGATTTGGATTTTGCTAACGCAAAATCTTTCTCTATATTAATAATGGAAAATCGTTAGATTTTCCAAAATCCGTGTGGTTATTTTTTTTATTTAATCGACCAATTAATCAACTCAAGACCTTCCGGCAAAATTATATACAAATCGTGAACACCACTAGTTGTATTGATTTTTGCAGAAACTTCTGCCTTCTTTCCAAGCTTCACATCAGCAATTTCAGTACCGTTTCCGCCAAAGCCGTCAATCTGAACCTTTACAGACTTACCATCCACCGGCACGAACTGAGCAACAAACTGGCTTTCTTTACCAGTAAACTCAACTCCCTTAAGGCAGATGTAAGAGCCGTCCTTTACAGAAACCAGAGTCTGTTTGTCAGTTACAGCTACATTACGAGAACTTGCGAATGTTGCAGCCGGCACCACTTCTCCAAGCTTAAAGTTACCAAGCTGCTCAACGCCCTTCTTTGTCATCTTCTGATTTGGGAGCGAACCATCAGCATTTACTTCAAAATTATCTATAAATATATTGCGGTAACCGCCCTTCTCGCAGCCAACAGTCTTCTCCAGAACCAGAGTATGATAAGCGATATACCACTGTCCGCGGAAGCTGAAAATCCAGTGGTGGTTATTTCCCCAGGCTCCAAAAACAGTTCCTGGGTTTTCCAGAGTGTAGCCCTTGTATTCAAAAGGCCCCAGCGGATTTTTTGAAGTCATGTATCCGATTACAGCAATAGGCATTTTATCAGGATCTTTTGTGTCCTTTCTGTCCTGCCAGTTTGTACAGTAAGTGTAATACCAGGTGTCTCCAATCTTATTGATTCCAGAATCTTCAAAAAGGAATGGAGCATCTATCATCTGAGGCTCGCCGACAATGTGAATCATATCATCAGCAAGTGCAACGCAGCGGGCATTCTTAGGGTGCTCGTATTTATCAGGATCGTGGCCGCCGCCAAAGTAAAGGTAACCATTACCCTTTTCATCAACAAGAACGGCCGGGTCAAAAAGCCAGTTGATGCTTGCACAGGTTGGAGTCTTTCTGGAAATCAAAGCCTCGCCAAGCGGGTCAGTAAAAGGTCCTAGCGGAGAATCAGCAGTAAGGACTCCGATTCCATTTGCAGAGTCTGCAAAATAAAGGAAGAACTTATCTTTTCCATTAATCTTTTTATAAGCAATTGCAGGAGCCCAGGAATTGCTGGCCCAGCGTGCAGCACCGGTAGTATTGTTTCTTCCGGCAACAGAAATTTCACCGCAGTCTGTCCAGTTTACCATATCCTTTGTACTGAACACATTGAGAGAAGTGATTCTGTTATATTGATTTTCAATTTTACCCTTTGAGAATTCCAGCTGCTGCATATCATTTGTAGAATAAACGTAAAGAGTGTCATTATATTCAAGCACCGCAGGATCTGCCCCGTATTTGTGAGCCATAACCGGATTATTTTCTCCCGGCAGTTTAAAAGCCTTTTCGGCCATCAACTTCTGCATTTCAGTAACAGGAGTTGCACTTTTGATTTCTTCATTTGAACAAGACATAAAAAATCCTCCAGTAATAATCAGCAATAAAATTGCTCTTGCACATTTCATAATTTCATTATAGAGTTTTAACAAATAAAAGTAAAACGTTTAACTAACATTTAACAAAAATTTAGGGGAATACTATGATGAAGCAAGGCTTTAATCCTTACATGCCGTCCTGGGAACATGTTCCAGACGGAGAACCACACGTTTTCGGCGACCGCGTTTATGTTTACGGCTCGCACGATTTTTTTAACGGCTGGGTATTCTGCCAGGGAGACTACGTGTGTTACTCTGCCCCTGTTACAGACCTTAGAGACTGGCGTTACGAAGGCGTAATCTACCCGAAAACTTCAGAAGAAATGAATGCAGACGGCCATATGTGTCTTTACGCACCGGATGTAACTGTGGGACCAGACGGCCGCTATTATCTCTATTATGTTTATGATAAGGTTTGCTTTGTTTCTGTTGCAGTCTGCGACACTCCTGCCGGAAAATACAAGTTCTACGGCCACGTTCATTACAAGGACGGAACAAGACTGGGCGACCGCAAGGGCGATATGCCTCAGTTTGATCCTGCAGTTCTTACAGAAGGAGAACGCACCTACCTTTATACCGGATTTTGCGGAAATCATATGAAAGACAGAATCGGTGCCATGGCAACAGTACTTGGCCCTGATATGCTCACCATTGAAGAAGAACCTGTAATTATTGCTCCGGGCGACTGCTACACAGACATCAGCGCCCCGGTAACAACAGACTGCCCTTACCCTCAGGATTCAGTTGAAAACTGGAAGGGCTATAAAGACCATGCTTTCTTCGAAGCACCGTCTATCAGAAAAATTGGAGATACTTATTATTTTGTTTTCTCTTCTCAGGTTATGCACGAGCTCTGTTATGCAACAAGTAAAAACCCAACTAAGGGCTTCAGCTACCGAGGCGTAATTGTAAGTAATGTAGACATGCATATTGATTCCTATAAACCGGCCGATATGCCGACCTGCTTTGGAGCAAACAACCACGGCGGCTTTGAGCTGATTAACGGAGAATACTACATTTTCTACCACCGCCATACAAACGGAAACTGGTTCAACCGCCAGGGCTGTGCAGAAAAACTCAAAATAGAGGCAGACGGTTCAATTCCACAGGTTCAGATTACCTCTTGCGGACTCAACGGCGGTCCTCTGGAAGGCAAAGGCGAATATCCGGCCTACATTGCCTGCAACATCTTTAATCCGGATGAAAAGAAGTGGATTGTTGATATAAAGCATCCAAGAATCACCCAGGATGGCCGCGACGGCGACCAGGAAGAAGGTTATGTTGCAAATATGCAGAACGGCTACTACCTTGGCTTTAAGTATTTTGATTTTAAGGATGTAAAAAAGATTTCTATTATTACCCGCGGCTACGTATATGGTAAGTACGAGGTAAGAAGTAAGTGGGATGGCCCGGTTCTGGCAGAAGTTTCAGCCGGCTGCTCAAATATATGGGAAACAAACAGCGCCGATATTTCAATTCCGGATGGAGTCGGCGAACTCTACTTTACGTTTGTCGGCGGCGGTTCCCATCAGTTTAAAGGATTCATACTAGAATAACTGTCATTGCCCGGCTTGACCGGGCAATCTCATCTTTCCGTAAGTTTTTTTCTTTTCTTCTGATATTGCTTAGGCGTACACTTCATGTATTCTTTGAATTTTCTTGAAAAATACTGAATATTATTGAAGCCGTTCGCCATAGCAATTTCGGTAATGTTATTATTTGTGTAAAGCAAATCAAGACAGGCCTTCTCTATACGGTACTTATTGATATATTCCGAAATATTCATGCCCGTACTTTCTTTAAAAAGCCGTATAAAATGACTCTTGCTGTAATTTGTAAGCTGAAGCAGTTGTCCAAGGTTCAGGTTTTCCCTGTAAGACTCCCTGATATACTGCACAGCATTATCAATTGCAGAAATACTGCGCCTTTCAGACAAAAGAATCTGTGAAAAACGTTCATACTGGTCTGTTTCTACGGCATAAGAAATTACATCCATCAGTAGTGACCGAAGAATTAAAGACCTTCTTTCATCATTACTCTTAAGCTTTGATGCTGTAATAAAGCGTTGAGCCAGCCAGGCAGGGAAATTAAGGAAGCGGCAGAGTCTTATTTCTTCAAAAAACTTTCTGCAGGGATCTTCTGCAGGCCCAAGAGCAGATACATCAAACAAAAAGCGGTAAAAACCTTCAGCATCTCCACTTCTTTCCTTTCTGAAATAATGTTCCTCATAGGAATTGATAAAGAGAATATCACCTTCCTTTACGTTTTCCGAATAATTGCCCCAGAAAAACTCTCCGCTGCCCTTCTCTATGTACAGAATCTCATACTCCAGCTGTCTGAGAGGTTCATCTGCATAGTTTTTCTGAAAAAGCAGCTGTAAAGAAACCGGTTGCCTTCTTAATCCGTCTTCTTGTGCCATAATCTCATTTTACTGTGAAAAAACTTAGAATTCAATCAAAAATAAGACTTTTTTATAAATATTATGCGACTATAAGTGTTTTTTTCATAAAATAACCGTTTTATGATATTTTTAAAACGTTTTACAAACAATTTTGTAAAAAAGTTAATCATAAATGGAGGACTTTATGAAAAAAACAGTCGTTGTGTTGTTAATCGCAGCTGCATTAACAACAACTCTCTTTGCTGCAAAAAAATCAAAGAAAGCAAAGACATTGAACATCTCTGTATTTACAATTCAGCAGAGAAACCAGCCACCTGCAGACAACAAGACCTACAAGTGGATTGAAGAGAAGTTCGGAGTAACTTTCTCTTGGGATATTCTGGTTGGTGATAAAGACCAGAAGATTGGTGTACTTATCGCTTCTGGCGACCTTCCTGATCTCGTAGAAGTAGACTCAGAGAAGTTCCAGGGTGCTGGATGTCTCCAGGATCTTAAGCCACTTATCGAAAAATATGCTCCAAACATCAAGAAGCACTATGCTACAGCTTGGAAGAAGATGATTGACCAGGATGCTGAAAAGGATTCTAAGGGCAACATCATCAAAGAGCACATCTACTCTCTTCCTAACTATGGTGTAATCGATGGAACTCCATCTGATACATACTACAACCAGAATGGTTGGTGGATTCAGAAGGCTGTTCTTAAGGAATTCGGATATCCAAAGATTCAGACAATCGATGAATATTTCGACCTCCTCGAAAAATACTACAAGAAGTACCCAACAATCGACGGTGCTAAGACAATTCCTTTCAACATCATCACAGCTGACTGGGAAGCATTCGACCTCTGGAACCCACCACAGTTCCTTTCAGGAAATCCTAACGATGGTAACGGACACGTTATCAAGGAAGGAAAGAAGTATGTTTACTATGATATCTTCACAGATAAGTATGCTAAGCAGTGGTTCAAGCTTGCTAACGGCTACTATCAGAGAGGATTGATTGATCCAGCTTCATTCACAGATAACCGTGACCAGTACTATGCTAAGATTTCTCAGGGCCGTGTACTTGGTATGTTCATTCAGGGATGGCAGTTCATGGGTGATAACGCTGAAAACGCACTCTGGACAGCTGGAAAAGATGAAAGAACTTACGCTCCACTCGCTCTTACATTCGACAAGTCTATTAAGCCTCACTATCGTGACCGCTCACTTCCTAACCTCCAGAGAGGTTATGGTATCACTGTAAAGTGTTCTAAAGACAAGACAATCCAGATCCTTCAGTTCATGGATGAAATGCTCAAGGAAGAGAACCAGAAAGTTCTCTACTGGGGATTCGAAGGTGAAGATTACCTCATCGATAAGGACGGTTCTGTAACAGGTACAAAGGGTGCTGCATACCGTACACAGGCTATGCGCGACCAGCAGAAGGATCCAAACTACAACCAGAAGCACTTTGCTTTGCTCTGGCGTGAAGAAGCTCCAAAACTTGAAGGAACTTTGAAGTCTGGATATACACGTACTATGGATGATCTTCCATGGGAATATGCTCTTTCACAGAAGCAGGTTGACCTTGACCTCTGGAAGGCTTATGGTGTTAGCTCATACGCTGAATTCGTAGATCCTAACCCACCACAGAACACAGGTTGGTACCCAATGTGGCAGTGTAACCCATCTCCAGAAAACGATGGTCTTGAGCATGAAGCAGCAGTTGCTATGACTGGATTCGAAACAATCCAGAGAAAGTACCTGCCAATGATGATTATGGGCAAGCCAGAAGATTTCGACAAGACATGGGATGAATATGTTAAGTTGATGCAGCCACTCACAAAGGTATACAACCAGTTCATGCAGCAGCAGCTTGATCACCGTGTAGAAGTATTCGGCGGTGAGAAATAATAAGGACTAGTTAGAAAAGGACACTATGTGTCAAAATCTAACCAGTGACAGGGGAATGTTTCATTCTCCTGTCTAAAAAAAAAGTCCACGGATTTTCTGTGGACTTTTTTTAATATCTTTTAACAGGTGTTTTTTATGAAAAATAAAAAGGATGTCAAGGCTGTGATTAATCCAGAATTGGCAAATAAAACCAGCAAAAGGAAGATGCTCAGCAAGCAGAAGATGCTTGTTGCTATGTCTGTACCTTTTGTTTTATACATTATCCTGTTCAGATACATCCCTCTTTGGGGCTGGACAATGGCTTTTCAGAACTACAAGCCTGCAAGAAACTTCTTTCAGCAGAGCTGGGTAGGCTTCAGATGGTTCAAAGAACTTTTTCAATCTAAAGAATTCTTACTTTCTTTAAGAAATACCGTTGGTATGAGCCTTATTTCAACGGCTCTCGGTTATATTACTGCAATTATTCTTGCAGTTTTCATGAACGAAGTACGCTATATCGGTGTAAAAAGATTCGTTCAGACAGTTTCCTATCTCCCGCACTTCCTTTCTTGGGTTATTGTTACGGGCTTAGTTGCAAATGTACTTAATGTTGAAGACGGAACTTTAAATAATATATTGATGGGTTTACACCTCGTAAAAGAGCCTGTAAAGTGGCTTGCTACTCCTAAATACTTCTGGCACATCATTGGTTGGACATACGTTTGGAAGGAAGTAGGTTGGAACACAATCGTTTACCTCGGAGCTATGACTGCTATTGACCCTTGTCTTTACGAAGCAGCTCAGATTGACGGTTGTGGCCGTCTCCGCAAAATCTGGCACATTACTCTGCCAGGAATTAAGCCTACAATCATTATCATGATGATTATGTCTGCAGGTCATATCCTTGATGCTAACTTCGAAATGCCGTTCTTCTTACAGAATGGTATGAACCAGGATGTTGCTTCTACAATCGACCTGTACGTATTGAAGTATGGTTTCAAACTGTTCAACTTCTCACTGGCTACTGCTGCCGGTATCTTTAAGAATGCAGTAAATATCATTCTTCTGCTTCTTGCTAACTGGATTGCTAAGAAGAGTGGAGAGGAGCGTTTGATATGATGGAAAAAGAAACAACAACAAATATAACAACCAGCAAACAGTATGCTGCTGCTAAGCGTAACACACAGATTGGTAACATCATTTTCGATATTATCATCTTCCTTACACTTGCCTTTGTAGTAGTTGCAACTGTTTATCCTTTCTGGAATACAGTAGCTATTTCTTTCAATGATGGTCTTGATTCTCTTAAAGGTGACATTACCTTCTTCCCAAGAAAATTCACCTGGCAGAACTACAAGGCTCTCTTTGTTGATAATGCAATTTTCCATGCAGGACTTGTTTCTGTATCGAGAACAATTATTCAGACTGTTTTGAATGTATTCTGTACTTCTATGCTTGCTTATGCACTTAGCCGTAAAGAATTCGTTATCAGAAAGCCTCTTACTGCAATAATCGTAATTTCTATGTACATCAACGCTGGTTTGATCCCTGGCTACATGCTTATTAAGCACCTTCATCTTTTGAATAAGTTTGCAGTTTATATCGTTCCTTGTCTCGTTGATGTATTCAACTTCATTCTTGTAAGAACTTATATCAATGGTCTTCCAGACAGCTTTGTTGAATCTGCCCGCATTGATGGTGCTAATGAATTCAAAATCTTCATGCGCATTATTATGCCGCTGATTGTTCCTTCTATCGCAATGACTTGTCTTTTCGTTGCTGTAGGTGCATGGAACAGCTGGTTTGATACATACTTGTATTGTTCTCCTAAGGTTAGTCTGCATTCTTTGCAGTATGTATTGATGTCTTACCTTCAGGCCAGCCAGAACCAGAGTAACTCTGCTGCCGATGCTAACGCAATGGCTGTTGCTGCTTCTTCAGGTTCGGCTGCTGCTATGGTAACACCAGTTACAATCCGTTCTTCTATCACTGTAGTTGCTACATTACCTATTCTTATTGTATATCCTTTCGTACAGAAATACTTCGTTGTAGGTATGACAATCGGTGGTGTAAAAGAGTAGGCTAAAAACATCAGGCATTCTAAAGGGTGGATTAAAAATCCACCCTTTTTTTATTAAGAAAGGAGTTAAGAGTATGTTAAGAATCGTAAAAACAAAACTAGGTACTGTCGAAGGCATTCCTGCCGCTGACCCTAGAATTACCGCTTTTAAGAGCGTGCCTTTTGCAAAACCACCGGTAGGAAAATTACGCTTTGCACCTCCTCAGCCGGCTGAAACCTGGAATGGAGTACGTCAGTGCTATAAATTTCCACCAATTCCGATTCAGCCCTCCCCTAACCGTAATCCTCCGCCAGAGGATGTTTATTCCCGCGAATGGTCTGTAGACCCGGATATTCCTGTAAGCGAAGACTGCCTTTACCTGAATATCTGGACTCCTGCAAAAACCGGCAAGGAAAAGCTTCCTGTATACTTCTGGATTTTCGGAGGCGGCTGGCAGGTTGGCCATACTGCAGAAATGGAATTTGACGGTGAACGTATTGCCAGACGTGGCATTGTTGTTGTAACTGTAAATTACCGTGTAAATCTTTTCGGCTTTACCTGCCATCCTGAGCTTACAAAAGAATACCCTAAAGCACCTGCAAACATGGGACTTCAGGACCAGCAGGCCGGCATGCAATGGGTTTATGAAAACATTGAAGCCTTTGGTGGGGATAAAAACAATATTACAATCGGAGGTCAGTCTGCAGGAGCCGGCAGCGTTCTATTTCACATCGCAAATAAAGAGAGCCGAAAATATTTTAAGCGTGCTGTAGTCGACAGCGGCCTTATTTATGCGCCTCATATTCCGGAAATCTTTCCTAAACGCTCTGTAGCTGAGGCAGAAGAGCTTGGCCGCGAGTTCTTTAAGTTCTGCGGCTGTAAGACTCTTGCAGAGGCTCGAAAGCTTACAACAGATCAGCTGCGTCAGAAATGGGAAGAATGGGGTGGCTATGGAAAATCCATTGCCAGCTGGACACCAGTTTTTGACAATCAGTTCAATAAAGGTCAGCTTTATGATTTAGTAAAGGATGGCAAATGTACACCGGTACCGATTCTAACTGGCTTTACCACCGATGAATTTATTTTCGGAGGTCTTCACGCTGTAGAAATGGGTATCCGTAAGCTGATGAAGGAAGAGGAAGCTAAAAAGCTTAAGATAGAAAACTACTGCTACAAATTTGATGTTCCAATTCCTGGCTGGGACCATCCCGGAAAGTTCCATTCTGTTGACCTCTGGTTCTGGTTTGAAACTCTTGCCAAGTGCTGGAGACCTTTCTCTGGCGTTCACTACGATGTGGCACGCCAGATGTGCGATTATCTGTGTAACTTCATTAAAACAGGTAACCCGAATGGCAACGACCTGAACGGAAATCCGCTGCCAAAGTGGGATAGCTTCACTTCAAAGAAGTCAAACTTCATGGAGTTCACCACAAGCAGCGCACAGAATAAAATTCCTGCAAGTAAAGAAATGAAAAAGTACTTGTGATGTCATTGTCGGGCTTGACCCGACAATCTAAATGCTCCGGTCAAGCCGGGGGATGACAATTATAAATTATCTCCGTTACTTTCTATCACTTCTTTATACCAGTATGCGGAATCCTTTGGAATGCGTTTTTGTGTCTTGTAGTCACAGAAAACCATTCCAAAGCGCGGATTATAGCCCTTGGCCCATTCAAAGTTATCCATGAAGGACCACTGGAAATATCCGCGAATATCGCAGCCGCTGTCTGCCGCAGCCTTGAGCCCGCGCAGATAGCGGTGTAAAAAGTCTATACGGTTTGGGTCATGCACCTTGCCATCTAAGCTTTCCCAGTCGTGGCAGGAAAGTCCGTTTTCTGTTATGTAGATAGGGAGCTTCCAGCGTTTATAAAAATGCTTTACACCCCACTCAAGGGCGGCATCATAAGTATCCCAGCCGATTTCTGTATGCGGAGTACCAGGTGCGCGTTCATATTCTCCAACATATCTTGCCTGATAAATATTCTGTCCTAAAAAGTCTATAGGCTGGCTGATAAGCTTCATATCTTCCTCAGTAAAGGCAGGGAACATCTCTCCTGCTTCTTTGAGAAGGCTTTCCGGATATTTTCCAAACACGATTGGATCTGCCCAGTAAGAATCTGTCCAGAAGAAGCCTCCCAGAGAGCAGCCGAAATATTCTTCATAAGCTCTCTCTTCATCTTTTTTTGAAACTGGAATGGCAGGCATTGTTGCAAGAGTAATTCCAACCTTTGCATCTGCCACAAGATTTCTGAGCACCTTCACTGCCCTTCCGTGAGCAAGATGAATGTTATGTCCCATATGGAGAAGGTCTCTTGTACTGAGAGTATAGCCTGGAGCATGTTCTCCCAGGAAACAACCGCAGCCCATAAATACAGAAGGCTCGTTGAAGGTAATATAATTTTTTACGCGGTCACCAAGTTTTTTTGCAACCGCAGTAGTATATTCTTCGAACCAGAGAGGACTATCCGGATTTGTCCAGCCGCCTTTAAGCTGCAGACAATAAGGTAAATCCCAGTGATATAAAGTAATATAAGGCGTGATATTATATTTTAAGAGTTCGTCTACGAGATTAGAGTAAAACTCAAGACCTTTTTCGTTAACCTTGCCGGTACCATCAGGAAGTACTCGAGTCCAGGCAATAGAAAAACGATATGCTTTGAGCCCCAGGTCTGCCATAAGCTTTACATCTTCTTTATAGCGGTGATAATGGTCGCAGGCTATATCTCCATTTGAATTATCCATTATTTTTCCGCCTCTGTGACAGAATTCATCCCATATTGAAAGTGATTTTCCGTCTTCATTCCATGCTCCTTCAATCTGAAAAGAAGCTGTAGCGGCTCCCCATGCAAAATCTTTTCTAAAGCTCATTATTGTATCTCCTGTGTAATAGCCTCTATAATTTCTGGAAAATACCAGGTTTGATTCGTTCGATTATAGTAACCGTAATGCTCATTATAATCATCATTTTCTACCTGCCATACTCCGTTATCCCAAAGAATGCAGGGCATTCCGTAGGCGTAAGATTCTTTTATAAAATCGTGGAACCAGGCAACCCGGTCTTTCAAGTTATTTTTGTTTGTAGCACCGTATTCGCCGATGTAAACTGCATAGCCTTTAGAAATAAAAGTATCATTCAGGCGCTTAAAAATAGAGGTAAACTCTTTTTTTACATTTGCTGAATAATCTCTGATTCCCGGCGACTCCATTGCAAAGCTGTATGGAGTATACATATGCACTGAAACAATCAGGCGGTCGGTGCGGTAATCGTAATCCTGAGGCATCTTAAAGGTGCCGGCAAAGGCAGAATCAGGAGAAGCCTGCAGAGAAGGAAAGGCTACAAGACGCTTTTTATTATTTCCGTCGCTTGCACGAATTACATCAAGAATTGCCTGATTCAGTTTATTCAGATTTTTCATAGCGGCAAGGGATTTTGCAGAAGTAACATTGTAGTACCATTCTTCACTTGTGCCGCAAAGACGGGGCTCATTCATTGCCTCAAAAACAAGATGCTCATCGTAGCCGTTATTAAAAGCAAGAGCTATCTGAGCCCAGATATTACATACAAAATTTGCAGAGTTTTCAAAGTTTTCGTCAGACGGATAGAAGCCGGCAAGAGGCGGCATTTTTTCGTTCTTACCAAAATTATCATGATGAATATTGATAATGACATACATATCGTCGTCTATTGCCCAGTTTACAATTTCTTTTACACGGCTCATCCATTTTGGATCGATTGTATAATCAGCATCAATTATATGATGGCTCCAGGAAACAGGAATTCTAAGTGTTTTTATTCCGGAAGCGGCAAGGCCATCTATCATTGCTTTTGTAGTATAAGGCTGGCCCCAGCTGATTTCTGAAGTAAGGTCGTGTTTACCACCGGTTGCATCCATCGTATTACCAAGATTCCAGCCTGTTTTCATATTCCGAACCAAATCCTTTGCTTTAACCTCAGTAAAAGTCTTTGAAGCGGTATCCTTAATTGCAATATTTTTATTATAGCTTATGCGGTCTACGGCAGTTTTGTCGCTTGTCTTATTATTCTGAGCCTTCATAAAGGCTGCAGACATTGAATTGCCGGTATCGGCTGTAGTATTTTTTTTGCTTTTTCCATTGCAGGAAACAGCCGCAACAACGAAACACATTAAACAGAGAATTTTTTTTGTTGGTTTAAAAAAAGAAATCTTCATACCCTAAATATAATAGAAGTATGAAGATTATGTAAGTCAGAAAAATCTCTGATTATTGAATAAATATGAGATGCTGAAACAAGTTCAGCATGACATGACAGTCACCCTGAACTTGTTTCAGGGTCTATCTACTGAGCTTTCTATAAACTGTTCTCTTTGGAACTCCGGCGTCTTCACCGAATTCCTTGAGCTTCCATTCCGCATACTCAGACCAGTTACCTTCAAAGAAGCGTACTTCTGAATTATTTTCAAAAGCAAGAATATGTGTACAGATACGGTCTAAGAACCAGCGGTCGTGGCTTACTACAAGGGCACAACCGGCGAAGTCTTCCAGGGCTTCTTCCAGAGCACGGACTGTTTCTACGTCCAGGTCGTTTGTAGGTTCGTCGAAAAGCAGTACGTTTCCGCTTTCCTTGAGCATCATACCAA
>JAEEGL013078290.1_pt1 | contig 13564 bp, 11 predicted proteins | sample 9134231 | NCBI WGS metagenome assembly JAEEGL01 (sample SAMN16246548, study PRJNA631951) | gut metagenome | biome: gut microbiome; feature: rumen; material: fiber-attached | host: Bos | place: Iran: Karaj | collected 2018-10
AGGGGGTCACAGGTTCGAGCCCTGTAGGTCCCACTTTGTTATCTTTATTGATAACGTGCCGTAGTGGCGGAACTGGCAGACGCGCGGGACTTAAAATCCCGTGGTGGCGACATCGTACCGGTTCGATTCCGGTCTACGGCATTCACTCTTTTGAGTGAAATTAAATAATGTGTGTGCGTAGCTCAGCTGGATAGAGCACTTGGCTACGGACCAAGGTGTCGGGGGTTCGAATCCTCTCGCGCACGCTTTATTAAAAAGAGATAGGTTTTTCTATCTCTTTTTCTTTTAACTCACTGACATTTTTTGGAATAAAGGACATAGTGAAAGCCCTAATATCAGATTAGGGCTTTTTAAGTTAATATATTAATTTATTTCTTCCAGATTCTTTAGCTTTATATAAATTGTTATCCGCAGCTTTCAGTACATTTGAAAAAGCTAATCCTGGTTTATATTGGGACGAACCAATTGATATTGTAACATTTAAAGATATATTATTAAGTAAAAATGTATGGTTAAATACATCAAGTCTAATAGATTCAAGAATACTCAAAAAATCATCGTACTTAATATTGTGATTTCCCATTATGACAAATTCTTCACCGCCCCATCTACAAACACGGATATCATCAGATGAATATCTTTTTAGTATAGTTGATATTCTAATCAAAATAATATCTCCATTATCATGTCCAAAGGTGTCATTTATATTTTTAAAATGATCTATATCCAATATAGCTGTTGAATATGAATATCCAGGATTGTTAACACAAAAATCTTCTTCAGAAAGTAAATGGGAACGTATATTATATCTGTTACCTAAGCCCGTTAATTGATCGTAATCTGCTTGATTATGAAGAACATCGAACTTTAATTCCATTTGTTTTGTATAAATACGTGTAAATGAAACAATACCAAAAAAAGTTAGGAATGAATTAGTTATAAACATTCCTGAAATATAGATATTTGGTAATGAGTCTTTAAATGGAATATTAATATATTTAGTTATTAAGAATAATGAAACATATAAGATTAAAAATATACTAGTTAAAAACACTATATATAAATATCTTTTTTTTGTATCTTCTCTTGGATTTATAAAATCTTTCATAAAAGTACATAGGAGTGAGAACATCCACAAATGAAATCCACTGTCCCAGCCAAACACTAGTGTACATGAGGCAATAAAGAATAGCATTTCGGCTAAAATAATATAAACAAAAATATAAGTACATTCTGCACTTTTATTAATGAAAAAATATCCAATCAAATAAAAGCATATGCTAAATATGTTGACTTTAAACACATGTGACGGACTTAAAATATATAGAGGAAGGGAAAAGGCAATATGAATTAAGAGCAGTAGCGAATTGATACGAAAATACTGCCATCTTTCTCTCTCTTTGATACTCTCAAAATATTGTTCATCATGAATAATGTTCTTCATATTATTCCAATAAAATCGAATGGTAAGTAACTATGCAACTAATATATACACAGAAATCACAATATTATTATATATTTGGGATGTGAAGTATCTGAGGAAAGACTGTGTGCAAATAGAAAATCTATAGGTTCTTGTTTTTCCTCAGAAAATCAAGAACCGGACTTGGACCAATATTTTCTGAAAGAAAATGTTGCCCGCCAAGGGCGGGTTCTTGTGGGCTTTTTCCTTAAGTGGCCCACAAGAAGTCATATTTTTATAAGTAGTTAGCTAACCTATAATGTATTTAAATACTATACAAATATTATTATAGAAATAATAGAAAATTAATATTGTTATTTGTTCAAATAATTTGCTACTATTTATTATAGTGAGTAAGAAGGAGAAGAATACACTGTAGTAATAATTAATGAAGACATTGTGACCTTCTATTAACACATACTAAGGAGACAAGAGAAAAGGGGTTAAAAAAATGAAAGTAGAACACATTGTACTTGATGAAAAAATGAATGTTACATTGGATGCGTATATCCAGGGGACAGCAGGAGAGTATAGATCTATTACAAAAAGACCAGCAGTAATAGTTATTCCTGGTGGTGGATATATGTTTTGCTCAGATCGAGAAGCTGATCCGGTTGCTTTTGCATATTTATCTGCAGGCTATGACACATTTATACTTAGATATTCATTAAATGAAGATGCAGCATGGCCAAAGCCACTTCAAGATTATGAAATGGCATATAATTATATATCAGAACATGCGCAGGAGTGGAATGTTAATATGGACAAAATTGCTGTCTGCGGCTTTTCAGCAGGTGGGCATTTAGCAGGAGCTGTTGCCACTTTGGCGGAGCACAAGCCTCAGGCTGCGATACTTGGTTACCCTGTTTTGGCAGAGACGGTGGATGAAATATTAAAGGGCGCTCCATATATTTACCAGAATGTTGATAAGGACACAGCACCATGCTTTTTATTTGGATCACGCTCTGATAGTGTTGTTCATGTAAATAATCTTATTAAAATGCAGCAAGCACTTGCTGATAATAATATTACTTTTGAAGCACATATTTATCCTTTCGGTCCTCACGGATTCTCAGTAGGAAATGATGCAATTCAAGGAAAAAGTATGGCTTTCTGTGAAAGAATTCCTCATTGGATAGAGGACAGTATTGGTTTCTTGCAGGATGTTTTAGGAAAATTCAAATCAGACCAAAAGCCAGGAGAGGGTAATACAGGTCTCGAAGAACCAGTTTGTAAGCAGCACGTTGATGATGACGGGGAAGCTTGGCTTTCTGTGGATTGTACTATTGGAAGAATTTTTGGAAATCCTAAGGCAGTAGAGAAGCTAGATAAACATATAAAAGTTATGAAGGAATACGTAGTTCCATTTTCGCCAGAAATGTCTTTTGATGAGATGATGGATATAATGAGAATGACAAAATTAAAGGATTTATTGATGGAACGTCAAATCCCAGTTGATATTAAAGAAATCAATGAAATCCTTAACACAATACCAAATATTTAAAGGTTATAAAAAAGGGTCACAATTGTGACCCTTATGTTAGTTTTACAACATTTTTTCTATGTTGAGAAACTTTAATAACTCTGCTATGATGTGATTATGAGCGCGACTATTAAATTTTCCGTAATAATGCCAACTTACGGGGTTGGCGATTATATTGGTGATGCTTTAGGTTGTCTAATGATGCAGACCTACGATAATTTTGAGGTAATTATAGTAGATGATTGTTCACCAGACAAATCAGGGGATATAGCCAAATCATTTGTCGAAAGAGATGATAGATTTTTTTACTATAGACATGAAGTAAATCAGGGCGTTTCGGCGGCGAGAAATACAGGTGTGCAAAAGGCCACAGGAGACTATATCTTATTCTTAGATCCTGATGATTTATATGAGAGAAATCTTCTGAGAGTTTGTGCCGCTGCGTTATCTAGAAATCCAGTTGATTTGTTAGTTTATAGCTTTACAGAGGACTATAGAAATGCTGCAGGCCGCATCGAATATATGAAGGGTGTATCTCTTGAGGATATGGATTATGATGATGACACAGTAACTACCAATGATCCGGCAATTATCCACAAAATGGTAATGCAGATGGAAGAGATTACTATGCTGGGGTATCCATGGAACAAGTGTTACAAAGCCAGCATAATTAAAGATAATAATTTGCAATACCAAAAAATAAAGCATGTTGAGGATATTTTGTTTAACTGCGACTTTTTAGACTACACCAATTCTTTGACAGTGATAAATGATGTGCTGTATCACTATAGAAATCAAGGTCAGCCTAGACTTACCGGTGGTGCTATTGATGATTATTTTTCTTTGCAGAGTATAAGAATAAAGAGAATTTTCGACCAACAGCAAGAATGGAAAACTTGCGATTTTGAAGCGCTTGGTATTTTAGCTAAGGAGTACTTTAGAAGCTTTCAATCTGCAATGGTTAGACAATTAGAATCAGGAACCAAAACAGATGACATTTTAGCTTGGTGTAATAAACAAACAGAAACTGAAATGTATCAGGAATTAAAAAAGTACTTACCTAACGATTCCAAGACTGTAAAAATGTTATATAAACCACTTTCCGAGGGAATGTTTGGTACAGCATTAAAAAGAGCGCGATTAATGAAATATACAAAACAGTATTTTCCAGGTCTGTTCAATAGAGCAAAGCAGATTCGTTGATTTGCTTTTACATATGTTTAGCAGTATAATGACCTTAGGTTTTTAAAGAGGAGGTTAAGGATGACAGATCAGGGATTTTTAATTTTCTTTTTTGTATTGATTTTGTTAGTAGTTATTGTTGCTGTTATTGCAGTGGTTTCCGCAGTGTCTGGAGCGGCTGCAGCGATAGTTGATGACGAGGACGAAGAAGATTCGTAAATGAGGTTGTATTTGTAGGGCACCTAAAAGGTGCCCTACAGTTTTAATAGGAGTAAAATTTGGATATAAAAGTTTTAATTGCACTACATAAAGCTTATCAGATACCAGAAGATGGCATATATATTCCACTGCATGTTGGTGCAAGTGGCAAAAAAGATATAGGCTTATTATCTGATGGACAATCCAATTCAAGAACAATTACAAGAGATGATCAAGGTGATAATATTTCCACCAAGAATCCTTATTATTGTGAATTGACAGGATTATATTACGGATGGAAAAATGTTGATGCTGATGCAATTGGACTAGTGCATTATCGTAGATATTTTTCTATGAAATCACGTAAATATATTAAAAGACATGGAGCATTTGGTTCTGTGCTTACATATGATGAGGCTACAGCCCTTTTAACTAGAGCAGATATAGTAGTCCCTAAAAAACGTAAGTATTATATAGAAAGCTTATATTCTCATTATGCACATACATTAGATGGCACACATTTGGATTTGGCCAAGGAGATTATTAATGAGAAATATCCTGAGTATATGCCTGAATTGGTAAAGGTATATGATCAGTCCTGGGGCTATATGTTCAATATGGCTATTTTCCATAAACAGCTATTGGATGAATACTGCACCTGGTTATTTGATATTTTGCAGGAATTAGAGACAAAAATAGATGTATCCCAATTAGATGCATTTTCAGCTAGATTATTTGGCAGAGTTAGCGAAATACTTTTCAATGTCTGGATTACAAAAAAACAATCTGAAGGATTATCAGTTGTAGAATGCAATGTTATTGATATGGAGCCTATAAATTGGACTCGTAAAATATTAGGATTTTTAAAGGCTAAATTCTTTGGAAAAAAGTATTCAAAAAGTATGTAAATATTTATAGAGAGAATGATTAATGAAAATATCTGTGATAACTCCCTTTTATGAGGGGGAAAAATACATGCATGATTATGTTTCCTGCATGGAAAAAAATAAAGCAAATCTAGAGCAAAAAGGTCATGAATTAGAAGTGATTCTTGTCAATGATAGTCCATGGAAAACATTGGTAGCACCTGAAAATGCTGGTCAGTATTTTAAAGTCATTACTAATGAAAAAAATCAGGGTATACATTACAGCCGTTGTAGTGGCTTGGCAGCTGCAACAGGTGATTATGTAATGTTTTTGGATCAGGACGATTTACTTGAGGATGATGGATTGGCCAGAGTAGCTGAGACCACAAAAGGAAATTTTGATATCATTATCGCAAATGCGAATCTAGAACAATCTGATGGAAGCAGACTATTGTGGTATAGAACGGCATATCATTGGCAGTTGGTTTGGAATCTAAAGACTTACTTAGAAATAGGAATTCAAATTATCTCCCCAGGACAGTGCTTGATAAAAAGAGATGCCATTCCAGTCTATTGGACAGAAAATATAGTTAGAGTGAATGGGGCAGATGATTATTATCTGTGGCTTTTGATGATGGCTAGTGGAAAAAAATGCGGATTATATCAAGGAAAACCTGCTTATATTCATCGATTTACAGGTGAAAATATTTCTGCAGATACAACTGCAACAGATGATTCTGTTTATGATTTTATTGAACTGCTTCAGGATTGCGATTACTTTAAACAAGCTGATGCATTTAGACTACATGAAATGATTACCTACAAGGCACAGTTTAGAAAAAGTAATTTGTTAGGGAAAATAACTTCTTCTTTAGCAAATTTAGACATCTTTTGGGCAAACTTGATTTTTAAAAGAAAAACCAATACCGCCTATGGCTTCAATAGATAATTGGGAGAAAACATGAAGAAAACAGTAGTGTTACTTGCTACCTATAATGGACAGCAGTATTTGCGTCAACAATTAGATAGTATTTTCAATCAAACATTTCAGGATTTCTATTTAGTTATACATGACGATGGTTCTACTGATGGAACTTTAGATATTATAAAAGAATACTATGAACAGCATCATGATAGAGTAGAAATAATATATGGTCAAAGATGCGGTAGTGCAAAAGCTAATTTTCTTTATTTAATGACACAGGTTGAGGCAGATTATTATTTCTTATGTGATCAGGATGATGTTTGGCTTTCGGACAAAATGGAAAAGTCTATGGCTAAGATGATTAGCACTATTGATGGTGATGAAAAAACACCAGTTGCGGTATTTAGCGATATGACTGTTGTTGATAATGAGCTTAATAATATGTCAGACTCATTTATTGACTATATTGGACGCAGCCCAAAGAATATTGCATATACACAGATTTTAATAGATAATCCTGCAGCAGGAACTACTATGTGTATCAACCGAGCATTGAGGGATATTGCGGTTTCAAAAAAAAGCATTAATTGGGACCATATTCCTATGCATGATGCATGGTTGATGGAGTTGGCTGCCATTTTTGGTAAAGTGGGTTATGTAGATTCTGCATTGGTATATTATAGACAGACTGGACATAATACCATGGGTGCAAGTACTGAATCCACTATTGATAAAATTGGCCGTAATTTGGATACTGCCAACAAAGGATTCTTAGCAAAAAAAAGAGATTTTATCAATGAAGCTCGTTATTTTGCAAGGGAAGTTCTTAAACTAGAGGATATTCCTGAGGACAAGCTTAAAGTATTAAGTGATTTCGTAAATATAGGTACAAAGCCTAAATTACATAGAATAAGATTTTATAGAGAGAATAATTTCACCAGAGCACATCATAATTTGTGGATGAGATTATGGGTATAGGAGAATAAGTAAGGTGGAACAATCAGCAGTATTTTTTGATATAGATGGTACATTATGGAATTATGAAAAATACATTCCAGATAGTGCGAGACTTGCAATACAGAAGCTTAGAGAGAATGGACATCTTGCTTTTATTTGTAGTGGACGAGCTAGAGCTTTTATTCAGGATAAGGATTTATTGAGTCTTGGCTTTGATGGAATAGTTTGCTCCTGTGGATGTCATATAGAAATCGATGGCAAAATCTTATACGAGAAAATAATTGAAAAGGATTTTGCTAAGGAGACAATTGAAACAATTCGTAAATACGGATTTAGACCAATCCTAGAGGGACCAAAGAATATTTATATGGACGATAATGAGTTTGGTCATGATGATCCTTTTGGAAATATTTTGAGACGTGACGTAGGCAAAGACTTAGTGTCAATTGGCGGTGATTATTATGGACAGTGGGTTATCAATAAATTATCTTGCGCCACTGATGTTGAAGCAGATAAGAGGTTAGAATGCTTTGATTGGTTATCTAATGAGTATTCTATAATAGCCCACAATGATAATGTTTGTGAATTGGTTCCAGCTGGACATAACAAGGCAACTGGAATGATGAAGGCTTGCGAATTAGTAGGAATTAATCCTAAGAACACATATGCTATTGGTGATAGTGAGAATGATTTAGACATGCTGGAGGCTGCAGGAATAGGTATTGCCATGGGTAATGGTACAGAAAATGCAAAAGCTGCAGCAGATTATGTTACTACAGCTTTTGATGATGATGGAATTTACAATGCCCTTAAACATTATAATTTGATTTAAATTGTCTCTAGCTTTGAAGAGACTTCTCCATCAATATTAATATAAAATGATATTTCACAGTCTTCCTGAATAGTTTCAGGGAGACTTATTTTATCTAATAAATCTTCATTTAGAATTGTTCCATCAAAAACAGCGGAGAAATCTTTTCCTTTTTCCATGGAAACTGATGCTTCTGTTGAAAATATAATAATTTCGTCTGTAGGGCAGAGATTTTCGATTTCATATACTTCCTGTTCATAGGTGATATGCAAATTGCATGTCTCAACCTCTTCCACCTCTTCCTCGTCTTCTTCATCTTCTTCGATTTCTTCATCTTCTTCGATTTCTTCATCCAACATCGTGAGTTCTTCATCTAATAATTCATCAGACTCATTAACTAATTCATCCTCAGTAGTTTCACAGGAAGGTTCATTTGTATCAGTTTTTTCAGATGAGTCTGTAGAATCTGGTCCTTCTAGTTCACTTTCTATGTTACATTCTTCTGGGGTATCACATTCTTTGTCATTCTCAACAGCGTCTTCCTGGTCTGCAGGTTCATTTTCATAACTAACAATTTCTTGTTCAGGTTCTGAAACCTCTTCATTGGTGTCAGTGGTTGCTTCCTGTATAGTTTCTTCACACGCTTCCTCTGGAAATTCTTCATTCGCATATACGGTATTATACGAGCCCATTAACAGAGCCAGAGATGATATAATTGGTAAAAATTTTTTCTTCATAACAATATCCTTCCTTGGTTTAATAATTGATTTCAATACTATCGAGAGAAACACGAGCTGTTGCAGTTACTGGCTTACCAACCTCGTGGCCGCCGGTATTATGGGAGAATGAATATAGCTTTACAACTAGATAGGCCCCTTCTAATTCGGCATCGGAGTAATCTCTTAAGTCGAATTTATAACTAGCCTGAGAATATCCACCATGCGACGGCGAACCAGTATATAGTGTTCGTTCGGACATTATCGTTCCGTGGCTGTTGTATAGAATGAAGGTGCTTTGACTAGCAGTTGCAGTTACAGTAAGGAATTTCGCTCCCAGTTTAATTACTCCAGCACTTAGTGAACATTGGGTTGATATGGAGGCTGACATAACAAAGTCAACACCTTTATTGATTCTACTGTTAGTTTGGCTATCTGAGGTTTTGCCGGTAATGAACTGGCTGTCAGGTTTATACACCTGATTTCCTTTCACTTTTGCAACTCGCGTTGTTTTGGCGGGAACAGTAGTATGGTCAAAATCAGCTGTATATATAAAATAGTTAGAGTCTTGGGATGAAATAATAGTGGAATCTGTTATTGAAATAGAGTGTCCACAGTGCACACAGGTTCCTGTAGCAGTACATTCTTTATGGTCGGCAGAAAAATTATATGTATATGAATAGGCGTGATTATTTATCTCACAGTTAGAAAGCTGCACATATGTCCATTCGATTACAGGAGAAACATCACCACCATAACAACTACCAGCACCTACTTTTCCTTTTGCATGATTAATACCTTGCACCATAACCATAACGCTTATCTTAGACGACCAAATGTATTTAGACGGTAAAGTTATTGTTTGAGCTGGAGAATAAGTAGTGCATTGGTCTATTACTTCTAGAGTTGCTGAATCTCTAATAAGCCATTGATATCTACAATCAAAATTACCTGTATGCGAAAATGAAATGGCAGATACGCCTACTGGTTTATACACAGAATATGAACCATAGCCATAATGATCACTATTACAAGTGAAACCTCTATGTCCTACACGCGCTGTTTTGTTACATCCACCAATAGTGAATGCAGCTCCTGTTTCCGAAAAAGTTTGCCCCTGCTTAGCAATTGCATTAGCTACTGCATTGGAATCAGTTGCAGTATTTGAGTGTTTTGAGTAATAACGTAAAAGCCATTCTTTTTTTAGAGTTGCAGTAGTGGTATCTCCATCAATAAAAGTTCTAAGACGAGCCCACATACTATCATTTGAGAAGCAGATAGTATAGGCAAGCCAGTCGTAGTCATTATCACCAAGTGAGCTGTTGTTGTAATCACAGTCTCCATCACCAGCAAAAATTGGAGAGACATTAGAAATCGTATATGCATCTGAGGTGCGAATATCTGATGCCTTTCCATAGGACGCTACTATATTTTTAAGTAGTTCACCGACTTTTACAGAGGAATCGTTGTTGGCGTTGGAAAAGAATTCCTGACCTTTGCTACTATTAAAACCTTCTGTAGAAATGGACATTAGGTTATAAAGGGCAGAATTATTGTTCTTAGCTGCAATAGCATTTGAACCTCTATTAACATAATCTGATACTAGATATGAAATGTATGATTTACACCAATTCTGTTGCTGAGTAGATAGATTATTCCACTTATGAGCTAGGATGGCTAAAACTTTTATATCCCAATAATCCTTGCTGGCAAATCCATATTCAAATACGTTATCTGTTTTCTTATAGCCGCTGCCAATCATAAACCCTGATTTAGTAAGGTTTACGATGGCATCACAAAAGACCGGGTGAGTTTTGTAATTTTTACAATAGTTATCAAAAACAGTTGGCTTGTTATTAATCCAGTTAGTAACAAAATCACTGTTAGATGCGATTGTCGAATACAAAAATGGATCAAAATCGGGGTTGTAGGTTACCTGAATGCCTTTTGATGATTTGGTTACTCCCGTTGCAGAGGTGTAGTCACTGTAATAGGTGTTTGACCAACCAGAGGTAGATGTTTCTTCTTGAAACAAGCGAAACCATTGACCTTGTATTACAGCATTTTTATCAGATGCTCTTGCTGTTACATACTTAACCAAATCACTTCTAAACGGAATGAAGGTCATGGTTGATTCTTCTGCATGAGCGATATTCCCAGTCCCTAAAACAGTTAATGTCATTACGATAAGGGACAAGAGAACATTTAAAGCTTTTTTCAAATTTTTCCTCATTAAACTCTCCTTGATTAAAATGGTTTAAAAGTACCATTAACATAATATCCGTAGGCACCAGTGGACTGATTGTATCCGAAAACAAAGTCTTTTCCATACTGTGTTAGCCTATTTTTTAATGCATCGATTTGTTGTTGGAAGTCATCGCCCTGTGAGTTGATGCTTTGATTAACTTCAGAAAACTGATTTTCCATGTTTTGATTAACTTCAGAGAATTGATTCTCAACGCTTTGATTCATGTCAGAAAATTGGTTTTCCACACTTTGGCTCATCTCATTAAACTGGTTTTCAACTGATTGGCCCATTTCACTGAATTGATTATCAACAGACTGGCCCATTTCATTAAACTGGTTTTCAACTGACTGACCCATTTCAGTGAACTGATTATTAACGGATTGATTCATTTCGTTAAACTGATTGTCAACAGACTGATTAAGGCTTTCTAGCTGAAGCTGGAAGGATAATCGTAGATTTTCAAGTTCTTCAGCAGTTGTCTTTTCCAAGTTACTAATGATGCCCTCTATATCAGCAAGACGCCAAAAGTTTGGATCATCAGGATTTGCTGTATTGTCATCTGATAGAGAAATATATAATTTGCCATTGTAGATTACATAATCTCCGGCGTTGTATATTTCATTAGTTGCGAAATCCTTTGCACCCAATGAATTCTCATAAGTTGTTCGCAAATCTTCAATTATGGAATTGAGGGTAGCAGTATTGTCGGCTAATCGATTATCTGAATATGTCTGCAGTTTTTGAAGAAGCTCATTAAGCTCCTGATATCTTGCATCATCAACGTTGGTATTTGCGGTAATTTCGTTTTCAATTATTTGTTTTAATTGAGTAATGCATTGTTGGTTCTCGTTGTACTTTTCGTTGATAACAGAAGAAATGGAATGAATACTATCTGCATTCTTTTCAATTTCGGAATAAATAGTTGAGCTCTCTAAATACTCTGTCATAATTTGGTTTAAAGCTTCATTTTGAGCAGTGGTAAAACCATTAGAAGATTCTATGTAATCAGAAAGCATAGATAGTATTTTTCTTTTGGCAGCTTCCTGATCGATTGTGCCATCTCCATATTCTGCAATGGCCTCTAAATATGAATTAGTAATATATTCCTGCAGCTCGTCTACAGTCAGCTCCGAGGCTGAAACAGAGTCCATTTTATTTATATTTTTAATACCTGTGATGATAAAGTGACTGATTGTAAGTAACAGCACTAATGCAAGAGTAGATATAAAGATTGCAATTTTATTTAAGGTACCATCTGGATACCTGTATGTTTCCATGATTTCCTGAAAAAGGGTATAGTCGTCCCTTTGAGATTCTTTTCTTCTTTTCATTAAACTCGTTCTCCTTAATAAAAAATACTGGTATGTTTCGTTTTTTGTAGCAAAAAATAAATAGTAAAGTACACTTCCTCCTTTGTTTTATTTGTTTTTTTCGCCAATATCTTTTATATACAACAATCAAAAATGGAATAATTGGTGGACTCACCAATGAATGTGTCGATTGGACACGAGAGGTAATATAACATGTTTGAAAAATAATTACAAGAGGAAATTTTATAAAATATTGCCGGCTAACTATAACGTTCGCCGTAAAATGCATAAAATAAGGGACTAGGAGCTTATTGATTAATCTAAAAATTTTTTTAAACTGTCTTGGCCATATGTTATTTTATCAAGACATTGACAGAAATAAAAAATTTAACTATTATAAATAAAGTTTTAAATGCAATGATGAAGAGGAGTATGCAATGTCGTCCTGTAGAGAGGGTCATTCATCGGCTGAAAGGTGACCTAGGAGCTGAGTTGCAGAAGGTAGCTTCGGAGCAGGTGGTGAACAAAGTGGTGCAAGCCAGATAAGCCATCCGAGTCGTTCCCGTAAGGAATATGATGAGTTATAAATGCAGGTGGTAACGCGACCGTATCGAATATGGCGCCCTGTGTACAGCAATTTGCCGTACACAGGGCTTTTTTGATACTATTCAGAGCCAAGTAAATCTTGAGCTGATAGTTGCCACTTGTGGCAAACTTCAGATTAAGATTTATTTGGCGAGATACCCTACATGAGCAAAAGGAAAGCTGTGAAACAGCGATTTTGCGAATGGAGGCTGAATAGTATCTGAGATTTAATTCTTAGAAGGAGTGAATTTATGAGTAAAGAACTTGCAAAAACATACGACCCAAAAGGGTTAGAAGATCGTTTGTACAAAAAGTGGGAGGAGAATGGCTATTTCCACGCTGAGGTAGACCGCAGCAAGAAGCCTTTTACAATTGTAATGCCACCTCCAAATATCACAGGTCAGCTTCACATGGGCCATGCACTTGATAACACAATGCAGGATATTCTTATTAGATATAAGAGAATGCAGGGATACTCAGCATTATGGCAGCCAGGTACTGACCATGCAGCTATCGCTACAGAGGTAAAGGTTATCGAGCACCTTAAGAAGCAGGGCATCGAAAAGGATGACCTTGGTCGTGAAGGATTCCTTGAGAAGTGCTGGGATTGGAAGGATGAGTACGGAACACGTATCATCAACCAGCTTAAGAAGATGGGTTCTTCAGCTGACTGGGAGCGCGAGAGATTCACAATGGACGAAGGCTGCTCAAAGGCTGTTGAGGAAGTATTCGTTAAGCTCTTCAACGAAGGCTATATCTACAAGGGCAATCGCATCATCAACTGGTGTCCAGTTTGTCAGACATCTATTTCTGATGCAGAG
>JAEEGL015493103.1_pt1 | contig 13564 bp, 7 predicted proteins | sample 9134231 | NCBI WGS metagenome assembly JAEEGL01 (sample SAMN16246548, study PRJNA631951) | gut metagenome | biome: gut microbiome; feature: rumen; material: fiber-attached | host: Bos | place: Iran: Karaj | collected 2018-10
CACTGATTGGAGCAGCTGTCATATACTTCGTGATCATCAAACTGCTCACAATCCTTCTTACAAAGCTGGAAAGGAGGATGCGTAGAAGTGATAACCGTTAAAAACCTCTGTAAAGAATTTAAAAACCCGGACGGAACAATTAATACAGTTCTAAGCGGCATCGATTATGAAATAAATAAAGGTGAGAAAATAGTTATTGTTGGCCCTTCAGGCTCAGGAAAGAGTACTTTTTTACGTTGCCTTAACCTGTTAGAATTTCCAACCTCCGGCCAGATCATATTCGACGGCGAGGACATAACTGCTCCCAAGGTCAATATCAACAAAGTCAGAGAGCGCATGGGAATGGTTTTCCAGAATTTTAACCTGTTTAATAACCTTACCGTTATGAACAACATTATTCTGGCTCCTGTGAAGCTAAAACTCATGACTGAAGAGGAAGCCAAAAAGAAGGCTACAGAACTGCTTAAAAGAGTTAATCTTCTTGATAAAGCAGATGTATACCCAGCCTCTCTTTCAGGTGGTCAGAAACAGCGAATCGCTATTGTCAGATCACTTTGCATGAATCCTGAGGTCATGCTCTTTGATGAGCCAACTTCTGCTCTGGATCCTGAAATGGTTGGCGAAGTTCTTGAAGTTATGAAGCTGCTTGCCGATGAAGGAATGACTATGGTAGTTGTTACTCACGAAATGGGATTTGCAAGAGAAGTTGCTACAAAGGTTCTTTTTGTTGACGAGGGCAAGATTCTGGAGGAAAACACTCCAAAGGAATTCTTCGATAATCCTCAGAGCAAGCGATTACAGGACTTCTTATCGAAGGTATTATAAAAAATTAGAGATGTACCGGAATATAAATGTCGGTACATCTCTTTTTTAGTCTAATTTAATCTATAATCTAATTACTCTCTGGCCATTTTGGAAGCCTGTTTATCCTGGTACATCAATTCGTCCGCCCGCTTGAATACATCATTCATGGTCTTATCCTGCTGGCTGTCATAAATTGCAACGCCAATTGCAGCAGAATATCTCTCCCAAGGTTCCTTGGTTTCATCTGAAGATGTAAGCTCAAAAGCAGTCTTAAGCTCATGTATCAGCTTATCCCTGTTCTCATAATCCCTATTTTCCATAAGAACTACAAACTCATCGCCACCGATTCTGAAAACCGGAGAATGGTCGAATATGATACATATCTGATGACATGATCCGAAAATATAGTCATTTCCATGCTCATGGCCGTAATTATCATTAATCTTTTTAAGATTATTAAGATCCGCCATAAGTATTCCGAAACATGCCTTTCCGGCAGCAATATCCTGATCCACACGTTCCTGTGTCTTGTCATACCAGGCCTTGTTCTTAACATGGGTAAGTGCATCCTGATAAGCCACCATATCCATGCGGCTGACCTGGTTCTTCATGTCTGCCACCTTGCCCTCAGCATCAAGAATATTTTTGACATATATTCTCATGTCCGATGACATTTGGTTTACAGCATTAGAAAGGGATTCTACTTCATTGTGAGTATGGATTCCTGGATCCTCATACTTAAGAAGATCGGGATTGGACTGAGCATGACTTCTTTGGGCAAAGGAAACCACGCTCTTTTCCAGTTTACTGATTGGCTCAGTAATATTATGGTTCATCCACAACAGGAAGAAGGTAATGAACATTGCTCCCAAAATGCATATGAGTACTATATTTATGATTGTATATGTTTTGATAGCACGCTGCAGATCTTCAACTTCAATGTCCACACAAAGGGCTGCAAAATGCTCACCTTTACCGTTGATAAGTGGTTTAAGCGCTGTGTAATCATATCCCCAGGAAGTAAAATTCTTGAAATAACTGATTTCGTCTTTATCGAGAGCCTTTTGATACATCAGGATCTCATCCTCGCCATACACATCATCCATGAAGTAATCAAGATAATACCCATCAGGATCATGCTCTCGTCCATAGGCGGTGTCTGCCGAAATGATATTTATCATGCCTTTTTTTTCAGACTCAAATACCGGTGTAACAATGTATAAATAGTGAATATCAAAATCTTCCATTATTGAATCCATAAATCCCACAAGAAGAGTATATTTCTCAGATTCTACTCCGGTATCCACGCACTCCGACAGATCTTCTACATCAATATGACTATCCACATAACTTAAAATATCCAGCATTCTCTTATTGTATGAATTATACAGAGAACTTGTGTAGGTAGAATATGTCATTATACTTAAAACGAAGCACAAAAGTGTTATGAACACCAGTGTAAAAAAGAATATGCTTCTTTTTAAAGGCTTCTTTTTAATCACAGTCAAAACTCCTGTCAACAAATATATTGGTTAATTGGCATCGTTTTTAGGGCATACTTAACTTTATTATAGGAAATTATATCGGCTTTTTGCCTATTTATCGATATTTTAATCACGATTTAATATTATTTTCATTTTTTTAGACATAATCTCATTCAAATTGTCACAAAAATGTTCCTATAAAAATCATTTTATCTGTGGTATGATACTTCCCGTAATCGTTTCAGTTACAGTTCTTTGGCTCAGGTGTTTTTACTGTGCCGACATCTATCATCACTGTAACAGACTAATATCTTTAGGAGGTTTCCATGGGAGGATTCTTTGGAGTAGCATCTCGTGAAAGTGCAGTTTTTGATCTTTTTTACGGAACTGACTATCATTCACATTTAGGTACCAGACGTGCCGGAATGGCAGTTTATGACAGGAAAAAGGGCTTTGACCGCTCTATCCACAACATCGAACGTTCTTATTTCAGACCCAAATTTGAAGATGATATGCTCAAGATGGAAGGCCATCTTGGTATCGGCTCTATTTCTGATTTCGAGCCACAGCCTCTGATCGTAAGATCACATCACGGAACTTATGCCATCACTACAGTTGGCAAGATCAACAACATCGATGAAATCACCACCAAACTCTTTGCCGATAATCACTCACATTTCCTAGAAATGAGTGGCGGCGACATCAACCCCACAGAACTTGTTGCTTCTATAATCAATCAGAAATCTACTATTGTAGAAGGAATTCGCTACGCTCAGGATATTATCCAGGGCTCCATGTCACTTCTTCTTATGACTCCTGAAGGGATTTATGCTGCCAGAGACCGCTTGGGCAGAACTCCCGTCCAGATTGGACAAAAAGACGAGGGCTTCTGTGTCTGCTTTGAAAGCTTTTCTTATCTTAATCTCGGATATACTTCCTATAAAGAATTAGAACCGGCTGAGATTGCCTTTATCACTCCGGAATCAGTTGAAATTGTTGCTCCGGGCATGACAGATATGCGTATCTGTACCTTCCTGTGGATATATTATGGTTTCCCTGCTTCCACCTACGAAGGGCTGAACGTAGAAAAAATCAGATACAATTGCGGCGGAAAGCTCGCTCAGCGCGATATGCAAAGAGGTATTCATCCGGATCTTGTTGCAGGTGTTCCCGATTCTGGTGTTGCACATGCCATAGGCTACTCCAATACTTCAGGAATCCCCTACTCAAGACCTTTTGTAAAATATACTCCAACATGGCCAAGATCATTTATGCCAACAGTTCAGTCAAGGCGTGATCTTATTGCCAAAATGAAGCTTATTCCTATTAATCAACTGATAAATAACAAGAGTCTGCTTCTGATAGATGACTCAATTGTAAGAGGTACTCAGCTTCGTGAGACCACAGAATTCCTTTATAAGAGCGGTGCCAGCGAGGTTCATATCCGTCCAGCCTGTCCTCCTCTTATTTATGGATGTAAATACCTGAATTTCTCACGCTCCAATTCAGAGATGGAGCTTATCACCAGACGTGTTATTGAAAAGCTCGAGGGCTATCCATCTCCAAACGAAGATACCGTAAGAAAGTATACAGATCCCGACTCACCTCAATATGAGGCAATGCTTGATGAGATCAGAAAAGAACTTAACTTCACATCTCTCCACTATCACAGACTTGACGATATGATAGAAGCTATTCCGATAGAGCCATGCAATCTTTGCACCTACTGTTGGAGCGGAAGAGAATAAATAATTATGCCTGTCCGCGTCGTTTCTTTCTGCGAACACGGTTTATATGTCTCTCGAAATCACCACTTTTAAGGAGCTGGGCCAAAACATACTGGTCAAATATTGGCACAGGGCAGGAATAAAAGCCCAGCTTCTCATTAAACAGATCAACCATGCTCTCCGGAAGTATCATGTAGCCTACACGCATGGATGGTGCTATGGTCCGTGAAAATGTATTAACATAGATGACTTTTGCGTCTGCATCCATCGAAAATAGCGGTTCTTCAGCTTTTCTGGATACAGTTAGCTCAGAGTCGTAATTATCCTCAATTAAAACGCCATCTCTTTGCTTGGCCCATCGCAGATATTCCAGTTTCTTTGAAATACTGGCGGTAACGCCGCTTGGGTAGCTGTTAAATGGTGTCACATGTAAAATCCTGGCTTTAGTTCTTTCAAGTTCTCTTGTTGAAACACCTTCCTCTGTCATGGTCAACATGTCACAACGAGCGCCTAGAGCGTTATAAACCTGATAAATCTTCTTATAGGATGGATTTTCCAGCGCGTATTCAGTATCTGTGCCAAGAAGCTGCACTATCATTCCATACAGGTACTCGGCACCGGATCCCACTATTACCTGAGAAGGATTAACATCAATTCCACGGCTCCTTGCCAAATATAGGCAAAGCTCATTTCTAAGCTCAGTGCATCCATGATTCGGAGATTTTACCAGAATTTTATCACCATAATCCAGCATTACACGCCGCATGGTCTTAGTCAGGACAGAGTACGGAAATTCACTTGTATTAGAAACAATCTCAGCCTTTTCAAGAAGCATTGTCTTTTCTTTCTTCTTGCCCCCAAGAAAATCCTCGCCCCTATAGGACACTACTACTCCGCTGCGCTGCCTGCTCTCCACATAACCTTCATCATTTAAAAGAGTAAGCGCATGCTCCACAGTTATAACACTAATTCCTGTTTCTGCCGCAATTACGCGCTTTGATGGAAGCTTGGTCCCATACTCGTATACACCTGCCACAATATCTTTTACCAAAAGTCTGTATAGCTGTATATATGCAGGTTCTGCAGCTTCTTTATCTATAGCATAATTCATCTGGTTATATTGTTTCCCTTCGCAATGATATTTTTTATATGTTCAGTCCCATCATATAATATCCAAATCCCATTTGTAAATACGGGGCTACTCTTTTAATTACAAGCAAAATATATTATAGTTAATATATAAATGTTTTTTCGTTCTAGAATGAAAGGAAATAACATATGAATACTATGACAAAAAGAATTGTATCCTGCGTTGCATGTGCCCTTTTAGTGCTATTTACTATTTGGGGAAGCACCTATGAAGTAGTTCGTGAAGGGCGCCAGTATGATGGTTCTGCTCAGGGCTTTGGCGGAGAAATCAAAGTCACTGTTTATGTGGAAGGTAATACCATAACGGATATCACCTACCAGACAGAAGGCGAGACTCCTTCTGTTGGAATCCAGGCCATTCGTGCTCTGAGAACCAAAATTCTCAAGACACAGAACACCAAAATTGATGCGGTATCAGGTGCGACCTACACTTCAAAAGGCTTTATTTCTGCGGTTGAGATGGCTCTTGCACAGGCAGGTGTAGTTGCTGACGGCAGCTCCGGCGGCTACAAGGCCGAGGATTATACAGCTACAGCTGATGTTGTGGTTGTAGGCGGAGGCGGTGCAGGAATGACTGCTGCTATTACAGCTGCTGAAAATGGAAAGAAGGTTATCCTTCTTGAAAAAAATGAGATTCTGGGCGGAAATACCAGCAGAGCAAGTTCAGGTATGAATGCTGCAGAAACACATTATGAAGATGAACAGGGAATTGAAGACTCCATAGAATCCTTCATTGAAGATACCATGAAGAGCGGAAAAGAAATAAATGACCCTGATCTGGTAAGAACTCTGGCAGAGAATTCTTCAGAAGCAATTGACTGGCTGGATAAGGAAAATGCTCCTCTTTCCGGCCCACTTGGAACCATGGGGGGACTTAGCGCCAAGAGAACTCATCGACCAACAGATGCAGAAGGAAATGTTACCTCAGTAGGTAATTTCCTGGTATCTGCATTGTCCGGAAGACTAGATGAACTGGGCACTGAAATAATAACAGGTGCTACTGTTAATAAGATCCTCATGGATAATGGTAAAGCCAGCGGAGTAGTTGCTATCGGTGAAGAAGGAAATACTATAACAATTAACGCAGGCGCGGTTGTAATTGCAACCGGCGGCTTTGGCGGCAACATGGACAGAATCGTTTCGCTTCGTCCTGATCTTGCAGGATATATTTCAACGAATGTACCAACTGCCAGCGGAGATGCTATTGACTTCCTGTCAGAAGTAGGCGCTGATTTTGTAGATATGGAACAAATTCAGCTTCATCCTACAGTCATTCCTACTGATGGTGCCCTTGTAGGCGAGGCCCTTAGAGGAGACGGTGCAATCCTTGTCAACAGAGAAGGAAAGCGCTTCACCAATGAAACAGGAACAAGAGATGCAGTATCTGCTGCAGAAGTTGCACAGACAGGTGGAAATGTATGGCTTATTGCCAATCAGGAAATGTATGATGGCTCAGCAGTCATCAAGAAGCTGGATAAGGGCGGATACCTTGTAAAAGGTGATGATATTGCCTCTCTCGCAGCTGCTATGGAATTCGACGATGCAGCAACCGCTGCACTTCAGGATACTATAAATACCTGGGTAACCTATGTGGCCTCTGGCGTGGATGAAGAGTTTTCAAGAGAAATCGGAACACCTATTACGGATCTCTCTTCCGGTCCATACTACGCTGTTAATGTAGGACCCGGTATCCACCACTGCATGGGCGGCGTTAAGATTAATTCTGATGCTCAGGTCATCGATACTAGTGGAAATCCAATCCCAGGCCTTTATGCAGCAGGTGAGGTAACCGGTGGAATCCACGGAGCCAACCGACTTGGCGGTAACGCTGTAGCTGATATAGTCGTATTTGGACGTATAGCAGGCGAAAATGCCTCCAAGCAGAACTAATACACATTAAGACTATTCGAACAAATAAACGCAAAATAAGGGCCGCTGATAGCGAAATATCACTATCAACGGCCCTCTTTATTATCATATTCTCATTAATATGCTCTTCCCCAATAAACCATCTTGGTTGCAGGCTTTCCGCAAACCACGCAGGTATCTGAGAAATTCTCCTGTTCAAACGGGATACAACGGCTAGTTACGTTGTAATCTTCTTTGATCTTATCTTCGCACTCACGGCATCCACACCACATAGCCTTTACAAAGCCCTTCGTCTCCTTGAAGGCCTCTGCGAACTCATCCTTGTTATGAGCAGTGAAGGTGTGAGCTTCAAGATGCTTCTTGGCTCTGTCGAACATATCCTTCTGGATCTGATCAAGGAGCTCGCCTACCTTAGCAGGTACATCACTGATAGCGCACTCAATCTTTTCCCTGGTATCACGGCGAACAAGAACGCACTTGCCAGCCTCAAGATCCTTAGGTCCAATCTCAACACGTACAGGAATACCTCTCATCTCCTGCTCTGAGAACTTGTAACCAGGAGTTCTGTCTGTATCATCAGTCTTAACTCTGAATGCTGAAAGGCTCTTAGCGATATCATATGCAGCATCTAAAACGCCTTCCTTCTTCTGCTGGATAGGAATAACAACAACCTGGATAGGAGCAATCTTAGGAGGAACAACAAGTCCTGAATTGTCGCCATGTACCATGATCATAGCGCCGATAGTACGTGTTGTAAGTCCCCAGGATGTCTGATTTACATAATGAAGCTGGTTATCTTTGCCGGCGTACTGAATTCCAAATGCCTTTGCAAAGCCATCACCAAAGTTATGGCTGGTAGCACTCTGAAGTGCTCTTCCGTCATGCATAAGAGCTTCTACTGTGTAAGTAGCCTCAGCTCCTGCAAACTTCTCTTTATCAGTCTTCTGTCCCTTAATAACAGGAATAGCCATATCATTCTCAAGGAAGTCAGCATAGACATTCAGCATCTGCTGTGTACGCTCCTCTGCCTCTTCGAATGTAGCATGAGCTGTATGTCCTTCCTGCCACAGGAATTCTCTGCTTCTAAGGAAAGGTCTTGTCTCTTTTTCCCAACGAACAACGCTGCACCACTGATTCAGAACCTGTGGAAGGTCCTTGTATGAATGAATCTCGCCTTTGTAATAATCGCAGAAAAGAGTCTCTGATGTAGGTCTTACGCAATATCTCTCTGCAAGTGGCTCAAGTCCGCCATGAGTAACCCATGCAACCTCAGGAGCAAATCCCTCTACATGATCCTTCTCCTTCTGAAGAAGAGACTCAGGAATAAACATTGGAAGGTATGCGTTCTGAACGCCTGTCTCCTTAAATCTTGCATCAAGATGCTTCTGAATGAGCTCCCAAATCGCATAGCCTGCAGGCTTTATAACCATGCATCCCTTGATATTTGAGTAGCTGACCAGATCAGCCTTAATGCACACGTCTGTGTACCACTGTGTGAAATCTTCATCCATGGATGTGATTTCGGCTACGAGTTTCTTGTTGTCTGCCATATTTCTTTCTCCTTTTCTTAAGTATAGGATACGAAAAAAGAGCTTTCGCATCCCCAAACAGGGACCGAAAGCTCGGCGGTACCACCCTATTTAAATCTGCACAACACAGATTTCACTTAATTCAAGCCCTTAACGCGGGAAACGCTGCATTTTCATACAGGACTCCAAGGTAGGTTCACTGTTTCATCGTAAAAGCCTCGCACCACCGGCTCTCTCTCTGGGACGCTTACGCAGTTACTATTCCTCTTCTACGTCTTTTAATTTATATAAAAAAGATTTTATTTTTATTTGCAGTCATTGTCAAGAAGGATTTCTCATTCCATTAATCTTTAGCACTGATAAAGCTCTCTAAAACCTTATAAATCTCATTAGGTTCTACCGGCTTACTAAGGTGCGCATTAAGTCCTGCCTGCATGCTGTTTCTGACATCCTCATCAAAAGCATTGGCTGTTACAGCGATTATAGGAATGCTCTTTGCATCCGACCTTGGCATGTTTCTAATGATAGCAGTAGCCTCAAGTCCATCCATTTCCGGCATTCTCATATCCATCAGAATAGCGTCATAATAGCCTTCCTGGCTCTTTTCAAACATATCAACTGCTATTTTACCATTTTCAGCATGGTCCGTAACAATATTCCTCATACTGAGTATCTTCATCATGATCTTGGCATTAACCATAATATCTTCAGCCAAAAGAACCCTGCATCCATCGAGAATCTTCTTTTCACCCTCGACAGTCAGCACATCATCCTGACCTTCTACGGCATCTGAGTTTTCCAGCGTCAGCGTAACTGTAATCGTAGTGCCGACATTTTTTTTACTCTGGATATCTATGGTGCCGCCCAGCATTTCCACGTAGTTCTTGGTTATAGCCATACCAAGGCCTGTACTGCCGTGCTTATTTGTATTTGAAATATCCTCCTGGCTGAAAGGTTCGAATATTTTTGCAATATACGACTCTTCCATTCCAATTCCTGTATCTTTCATAGTAAATCGTATCGAAGTTTTATTGTTGTAATCATTTATTTTTTCAGCCTTAAGAGATACTATGCCGTCTTTTTCCGTAAACTTAACAGAATTTCCAAGAACGTTAATCAGAATCTGCTTCAGTTTCATATCGTCGCCAACAAAATAGCGTTTTAACTCTTCATCTACTTCCTGCCGATAATTAATGCCCTTTTCATAGCATTCCACGCCGATCATGGCACTTACTTCTTCTGTAAGTCTGGCAAAAGAAAACTCCTCATTTTTAATGGTCATATGCCCTGATTCTATGCTGGACATATCCAGAATGTCATTGATTATCTTAAGTAAATGACTTGCTGAAGAACCAATCTGCTCCAGGTAGTCCTTTGTTTTGTCTGATATATGGGAATCGCTCATGGCTATTCGATTTAGTCCAATGATAGCATTCATCGGAGTTCTAAGCTCATGGCTCATGCTGGACAGGAATGCAGTCTTAGCCTTGTTGGCTTCCTCAGCCTGGGCAAGAGCGTTGGCCAGAGCCTGCTTCTGCTCCAGGTTTTCTCTTGTTCTCGCATCCACGTCTGTAAATCCAATACCAATGGCATGGACTGTGTTGTCATCTCTATCCTCAGGGCGTCTTACTCCTGCCATTCTAAGCATCTCATAGGACTCCACACCATTTCTTTTTACAAGATACGTCAATGCTATAAGAGCATCACTCTTTAAGGCTGCGCGTATCGAGGCAGGATCAATAAACTGAAGAAACTGCTCTTTATATTCTTCCGTAACATAGTCATTGGCATACTTGGAAAAAGTCTCAAGATATCTGAATTTCTCACCCTGATTTAGACCATTATCCAGGTTGGAGTGCTCTCTATAGCAAATACCCTGATCGTCATCAAGATTAACATAGTACACGCTTCGGTAATCGGAAGCCATAGCTGTGATCATGGCATTCGCCTGCTCGTTGGAATCCTTGAGCTTTCCTCTTAGTATCCTGATTCGAACAAATACCATCACTGCAGCGCCCGCAAGCATCGAAATAATAACTCCTGCCATGATGGTCATCGCATTCTTAAGAAGCTGCCTATCAACCCAATCTGCACTGAAATCGACGGCAATTACTCCAACTACATCACCTTTCGAATTATAGACCGGAGTATAAGCACTATAAAATTTTCCATAATTATCAGCATAAGGCTCATCATCCACGGAAGGAACTCCTGTAAAAGCTCTGCCAAGAGCATCTGTATAATGTACCAGTTCTCCGTATTCCGAACAGTCAACCGGAGCCGGATCTATGGTAAAAATGTATGTTTCTTCATCTATTTTCTTGATTCCGTAGATGAATTCCAGGTCTATATTTCTCTGGAAGGAATCCAGCGTATTGTATATTTTCATGTAATCGCTGTTGGATTCATCTCTTCCGGTTATTGCTTCCAGAGCATCTCCATCTATCATATAAGCTGCAGTATTTGAAATATCCAGCATCCTGTTTTGCATAAGGGTTCTCATGGCATTTTCCGACTGCTCCATCAAAAGGAGGCCGGAGGCTATGTTTGCTCCCAGCAGGATTACTGCTACCAATATGAATAATATTGATGTAATATCACGCTTTCTTTTTTCCATGGTAATCCTTTCAGATCAAAAGACGTTACCCATTTAAGATCTCATTTATTGTTTCCATCATCTTATTAATTTCTATAGGCTTAGCAATATGTCCATTCATGCCATTATCCAGCGATTTCTGGACATCCTCCGCAAAGGCATTGGCAGACATGGCAATGATCGGTACATTTGCTTTTTCTTTATCTTCAATTGCCCTGATGGCCTTTGTAGCTTCGTATCCATTCATTATCGGCATCTGGATATCCATAAGAACGATCTGATAGGTTCCCGCATCAGATTCTCTTATCCGATCAACTGCCTGCTGTCCATCCTCCGCATAGTCCACCATAAATCCATATTTTTTCAGGATCTTTATGGCAATCTCTCTGTTGATCATCACATCATCCACAAGCAGTATCTTAACCTTGCTGTAATCCAAGGTTTCAAAATTGTTCTCATATTTATGATGCTTGGTATACTCAGCCTCTTCGATGATCTTGTAGCTGACATTTACTATAAATTCTGAGCCCTTGCCTTTTTCAGACTCCACGCGGATATCACCGCCCATAAGCCCCACAATACTCTTTGTGATGGCCATTCCAAGGCCTGTGCCCTGAATCTTGGATGCAGTTCGCTCCCTGGTATATGCATCAAAAACAGTCCTGGCAAATTCAGGACTCATGCCGATTCCGGTATCTTTTACCCTGAACTCATACCGGCCCATGCCCGCATCTTTCCCAAGCTGATTCACCGTTACCGATACTTTTCCTTTTTCCGGAGTAAATTTAAAAGCATTACTGATCAGATTAAGCAGAACCCTGTCGAGTCTGTTACCGTCGCACATTATGAACCTATCTTTTACCCCATCAGTATTAACAGTAAACTCTATGTTCTTACTCTTCATCTGAGGGTCAAAGATTGTGTGAACCTCCTTAAAGAGCTGCAGGATATCCGCGGGTTCCTCCTCAAGTTCCATCTTTCCGCTCTCAATTCGGCTCATATCCAGGATATCGTTAATCAGAGAAAGAAGGTGTTTACCCGAATAATCTATTTTTTCCAGATTTTCTGCGGCTTCCGGTGGAAGATCTTTTATCTCTCTGGTAAGCTCCGTATATCCCAAGATAGCGTTCATAGGAGTTCTGATATCATGACTCATATTTGATAAGAACGTGGATTTTGCCCTGCTGTTTTCCTCCGCCTTAATCTTCTGGACCTCCATTTTCCTCTCTCTATCCATCATAAGGCGGTATACCTGAAGCATGACAATTAGGGCAACCATGATGATTGCCATCTGAAGTACGCTGTTATCAAGAAGTATATCTGATACCTCGGAATTCTTCTGAGCCAGAAATTGTCTTGCATCAGCCAGTTCTTCTTCACTAAATTCAATGCCATGTTTACTTGCCTGATTTATGTTGTATTCATTAAGTTCACTAAGAACTTCTTTAGAAGCATTATTTGAGGTTTCTCTAAACCACAGCATGGTGATAAAGAAAACCAGACACAAAAGCACAAGCCATACTACAGTCGAATGGCCAAATATGTTTTCTTTATCTCTTTTAAGGATATAGTAAAAGATTGCAAATCCAAGGATACTCCACAATATGAGTATCAGGTAGGATTCTGATGAAAGGGCTTCAACTGTCCACAGGTTCGGAATAAGGAAATAGAGAGTGAACAAAAGAGAAATAACAAAACCTATGATTCCGGTTGTCATAACAAGCTTGTTATCTTCTTTTTTGGCCCTTCTGAATGCAGAAATAGACGTATACATATAAGCAATCGTCGCACCGATCGTATTAACATCCACAATCCAACTAATTGCTGTTCTACCGAAGAATGGAATCGGAATAGATATGAGCATTATGCAGACTATTGCTCTAAATGGCACGTGATGCTTATTTACTGCTCCAAAATAGCCCTCAAAAAGTTCTCCCCTTGAAAGAGAATATATTAGTCTGCTTCCGGCAACCAGATTACCGATAAGTCCTGTCATAACAGCAGCAAACACAGAAAATCCGAGAATTCTGACCCCCTTGGATCCCATGTAGATCTTTACCGCATACAAAGTAGGCATACCCGCTGTGCCGCTATAATTTCCCAGATTATCGATATAATCCACCCAGTTACTACAGCCTTCAGGCACCGCAGATGCCGCAATAAGAGCAAGGGCCGAATAGGTAATGATTCCTGCAATTATTGCGCCGATGAATATCCCAAGTGTCCTAGACACAGAAAAAGAAAATTCTTCTGTAGAATGGGAAATTGACTCAAATCCAACGTAAGCCCAGGGAGCAAGTGCAACAATCTGAAAGATGCTGATTTGTACCGCATCCTCGTTATAATATGCAGGAGAAACTTCCAAAATTGACGTGCCTTTTACCATGGTAATACAAATAGCACACG
>JAEEGL016357546.1_pt1 | contig 13564 bp, 14 predicted proteins | sample 9134231 | NCBI WGS metagenome assembly JAEEGL01 (sample SAMN16246548, study PRJNA631951) | gut metagenome | biome: gut microbiome; feature: rumen; material: fiber-attached | host: Bos | place: Iran: Karaj | collected 2018-10
AACCGCGCCCCCGCCAAGGTGCAGAGCGCCCTGCTCGAGGCCATGCAGGAGCGCCAGGTGACCATCGGCGAACAGACGTTCAAGCTCGAGGAACCTTTCCTCGTGATGGCCACGCAGAACCCCATCGAGCAGGAGGGTACCTATCCGCTGCCCGAGGCACAGGTGGACCGCTTCATGCTGAAGGTGGTCATCAGCTACCCCAAACGCGACGAAGAGCGCCAGATACTGCACAAGCAGGTGAACAGCACGCCCGCCGCGGGTGACAGCCTTGCCGGACAATCCCGGGCGGTATTGAAGCCCGCCGACATCCTGAAGGCGCGCGACCTGGTGCGCGAGGTCTACATGGACGAGAAGATCGAGAACTACATCACCGATATCGTCTTTGCCACCCGCTATCCCGAGCAGTACGGCATGGAGAAGCTCAAGCCGCTGATTGCCTACGGTGCCTCGCCGCGTGGCAGCATCAACCTGGCCGCCGCATCGAAGGCATACGCCTTCATGCACCGCCGTGGATATGTCATCCCCGAGGATGTACGTGCCGTGGCAATGGATGTGCTTCGTCACCGTATCGGGCTCACCTACGAGGCTGAGGCCGAGAATGTGGCCAGCGAGGAGCTCGTCAGTGAGGTTCTTAACCGCGTCGACGTGCCCTGATTTTAGTTTTTAGTTTTCAGTTTCAGTTCTAAGGTTATGCAGTCGAGGGATTTTAAAGACTTGGTCGTTTGGCGCAAGGCTATGAATGCGGCACGTGAGACCTATGTGTTGGTTAAGAAACTGCCACGCGAGGAAACTTATGCCCTTTCTGACCAGATGCGCCGTTGCGCAGTCTCTATTCCTTCAAATATAGCTGAAGGACAACAGCGGAACAGTAAGAGCGAGTTTAATCAATTCCTTGGTTACGCCCAGGGCTCTCGTGCCGAATTGCAGACACAGTTGCTTCTTGCCAAAGATTTTGGTTATCTGACAGAGGAGGAGATCGAACCTGTCTTTTTCGAACTTGAAGAGATTGGTAAGATGCTCTATGCATTGACGAAAAGCATTGGCAACAACTAAAAACTTAAACTAAAAACTGAAAACTTGAATAATAGAATCTATGGATGAAGAGATCATCAAGAAGGTTCGCAAGATTGAGATCAAGGCGCGGGGGTTGAGCCAGCAGATGTTCAGCGGTGAATACCACTCGGCCTTCAAGGGTCGCGGCATGGCATTCAGCGAGGTGCGTGAATACCAGTATGGTGACGACGTGCGCAACATCGACTGGAACGTCACTGCGCGTCTGGCGCATCCCTACGTCAAAGTGTTCGAGGAAGAACGCGAGCTGACGGTGATGCTGCTCGTCGACGTCAGTGGCAGCAACCGCTTCGGTACCCATGTGCAGTTCAAGGAGGAGTTGGCCGCCGAGGTGGCGGCGACGCTGGCTTTCAGCGCCATCGCCAATAATGACAAGGTGGGTGTGCTGCTCTTCAGTGACCGCATTGAGAAATTCATCCCCCCGAAGAAAGGCCGGTCGCACATCCTGCGTATCATCCGCGAGTTGATTACCTTCCGCCCCCAAAGCAACGGTACCGATATCGGTCAGGCGCTTGGGTATTTCCAGAATGTCATCAAGCGGCGTTGTACGGCGTTTCTGTTGAGCGACTTCTACGACCGTGGCTATACCGATGCCCTGAAGCTCACGGCTGGAAAGCACGATCTGGTGGCGCTACAGTTGCTCGACCGTCGCGAAGAGCACATGGAGAACCTGGGGCTAGTGAAGTTCTACGACCCCGAAAGTACTGAGACCCTGTGGATCGATACGGGAAGTGCTGCCGTACGACACGCCGTCGATGCCCGTACCGCCGCCCAGCGACACGAGGTGGAAGAGACCATGCGCCGCTATGGGGTCGACATGGCTACGATGTATACCGGCGAGGACTTTGTCAAGCCTCTCCGGGCACTCTTTAGCAGAAGAAGTTGAAGCATGAAAAGAATCATCGGACATATTATAATGGTATTGGCGCTGTCGGCCGCTACTGGAGCCCAGGCTCAAGTGGCACTCGGCTCGGACACCATCGTTCTGGGCGACCAGACCGAGGTGTCGTTCCCGGCCGGTAGCGAGTTGCAACCACCTCAGGAGGTGCTGGTGCTCAACATGTCGGCCGACAGTCTGACCGGTATGATGAGTGCTACGGTGACCAGTTTCGAGCCGGGTGAGCATTGGCTGAAGGTTGGAACCGACTCGTTGCCGTTGATAGTGCTCGACGTTGAGGTGGATACAGCCTCGGCAGAGATCCGCGATATCGCCGCCATTGAGCGGGTGCCCTATACCTTCTGGGAGATATTCCGATGGGTGCTGCTGGCACTGGTGCTGGCTGCCATCGGGGTAGGGGTGTGGTGGCTCCTGACGCACCGCAAGCAGGTGCAGCAGGTGCTCGGTCTGACTGAACCTGTCGACACACGTGACCCACATGAACGTGCGGTGGACAGTCTGGAAGAACTGCGTAACAAACGCCTATGGCAGAACGGCAAGGTGAAGGAATATCATACCGAATTGACCGATATAGTGCGTCGTTTCATCGAAGAAAGTGCCGGTATCCGTGCCACCGATATGACCAGCGACGAGACCATCGAGGCGGTGAAAGGTGAGAAATGGAACGAATGTGGTGTGTTGTTGAGTGACATCTTCGCCACTGCCGACATGGTCAAATTTGCCAAAAGTGAACCCCTGCCGCACGAACATGAGGCTTCGATGGCCAAGGCTGTCGATTTCATTGAGCGTTTGTGGGAACATGTACGGCCCCAAGAAGAGGAGGTGAAGAATGAATAATATCACCTTTGCCCATCCGTGGGTCCTTCTGGGATTGATTGTTGTACCGCTGTTAGTGGGCTGGTGGATATGGCGTTACCGCAAACAGAATGCCGCTCTGCAGCATTCCGATATTGCTATATTCGACGGTGTGGAGCGCACATTGCGTGTACGGCTTCGTTGGCTACCCTATGCCTTACGTGTGGTGGCTGTAGCTGCCATGGTGGTGGCGCTGGCTCGACCTCAGAGTAGCCTGAGCCGTCAGGAGATGACAGTCGAAGGTATTGACATCGTAATGGCCATGGATATCTCGGGTTCGATGCTGGCTGAAGACTTCAAGCCCAACCGCCTTGAAGCAGCCAAGCGGGTGGCTGCCGACTTTGTGGAGGGTCGCAAGAGTGACCGCATGGGTTTGGTGGTCTTTGCTGGACAGGCCTTCACACAGGTTCCGTTGACGGTTGATCATCATGTGCTCCTGCAGCAACTTGGTGCTGTCAAGAGTGGTATTGTGCGTGATGGTACAGCCCTCGGCGATGGACTGGCGACGGCCATCAACCGTATCAAGGACAGCGAGGCCAAGAGTAAGGTGATAATCCTGCTCACCGACGGTGTCAACAACCAAGGATCGGTCGACCCTTTATCGGCAGCAGAGATTGCTAAACTTTATGGTATACGCCTTTATACCATCGGTGTGGGCTCGTTGGGCAAGGCACCCTATCCGTTCCGTGACCAACTTGGCCGAGTTCATTATCAAAACATCGACGTGGAGATTGATGAGCCTCTGATGGAGCAAATGGCCGGCCTAACAGATGAAGGTCGTTATTTCCGTGCCACGAACAAAAAAGCCCTTCAAGACATCTTCAGCCAAATTGACGAGATGGAAAAGAGCAAGATCGATGTGACGCAATATGCCCAAAAACGCGATGAACAGGCTCTGTGGTTGTGGCTGGCGTTCGCGGCGATTGTGCTTGAGTTGCTTCTGAGATGGTTGTGGATGAAACTATAATGGACAGTAGACGATGATTCATTTTGAACATATAGAATATTTGTGGTTGCTGATTGTTGTGGCAGTCCTGGGTGTCGCCTGGGGTTATGGTGAATGGCGTCGTCGCCGGCGACTGGAGGTATGGGCTGACAGCGCCATGTTCGGACGCCTCATTCCTGACCGTTCCGGTTGGCGCCCTGTAGCCAAGCTGACTCTTACATTGATGGGGTTGGCTCTGCTGGTAGTGGCGCTGGCAAATCCTCAGTTTGGCACCCGTATTGAAAAAGGCAAGAGAACTGGTAGTGATGTGGCCATCTGTTTAGATCTTAGCAACAGTATGATGGCTGAGGATATCCAACCCAACCGTCTGGAACGAAGCAAGCGGGTGGTGTCCAATCTGCTAAGTAGTTTTGCAGGTGACCGTGTCAGTTTGGTGGCCTTCGCAGGAAGCAGCTTCATCCAGATGCCCCTCACTGCCGACTATAGTGCCACCAAGCTATTCCTTGATGAGATGGATTGTGGTATGATTAGCGAACAGGGTACCGCCATTGGTGATGCTATTGGCAAGGCGATGCTGACGCTTGGATTTGGTGATGAGAGTCGTGAATGGGTGAAGGGAAAGAACCGTGCCATCATTGTAATCAGCGACGGAGAGAACCATGAGGGTGATGCTGTCGAGGCTGCCCGTGAGGCTGCCCGTGAGGGAGTGAGGGTGTGTACCATCGGCATGGGTCTTCCCGAAGGGTCGCCTATCCCTGAAATGGATGGTCGTGGACATTCCAATGGATATAAGCGTGACCGCGATGGAAATGTCATCATGACACATCTTAATGAGCAGATGTTGCGTGAGGTGGCTGATGCCGGCAAGGGCGTTTATGTCCGTGCAGGCAACGTCAATAGTGGTTTGAGTGATATTGTTAATTTGGTAGAGAACCTTGATAAGGAAGAGTTTGATGAGGCTCAGTTTGCTGCTTATGAGAGTAAATATATGTATCCATTGGTGGCAGCACTGATATGCCTTGTGGCAGAGGTGTTACTCTTCGAACGTAGAAACCGTAAGTTTGATCTTGACAGTATAATATGAAACGAATACTGACCATACTGTTCATCTTTTTTATTGGCATTGCGTCGGCATCGGGCCAGGCTAGCCGTCACCAGTTGCGAGAAGGCAACCGTGACTATAAAAAGCAACGCTACGAACAGGCCGAGGTAAAATACCGTCGTGCTTTAGAGCGAGATAGTAACGACTATCGTGGACAATACAATCTGGCCAATGCTCTCTACAAACAGAAGAAGTACGATGAAGCTGCCGGTCACTATCAACAGGCACTCGCTGCCCCGAAGGTTACCGAACATCAGCGAGCACAGACCCTTCATAACCAAGGTAACGCACTCCTTAAGTCGGCTCAACAGTCAGAACAAATGCAAGGATTGCAGCAGGCCATCAACTGCTACCAGGAAGCATTGAAACTAGAACCAAAGCGTGATGATACACGCTATAATCTGGCCTATGCACGTCGTCTGCTTCAGCAGCAGCAACAGAATCAGCAGCAGAATCAGAATCAATACAAAGACCAGAATCAACAACAAAATCAGCAGAGAGGGGATAATCAACAAGATCAACAGCAGCAACAACAGCAGAGTCAACCACAAGGTCAGCAAGATCAACAAAACCAGAATCACCAACAACGGCCTCAGCCCAGTCAACTGGATCAACGTAAACAGGATGCTGAGAGAATGTTGGAAGCCGTAAAAAACAATGAACGACAAACCTTACACGACAAGAATCGAAGTGACAAACCTGTAAGAGTCAAGAAAACAGATAAAGATTGGTAAATGAAAAAAGTACTTAGCATATTCCTGTTTCTTTTGGTGTTTTTGCCTGTAGGTGCTCAGCAGATGACACATCAGGCGCCTACAAGTGTATATGAGGGCGACAATTTTACTGTCCGTTTTGTTGTTGACGCCCGTGCCAGCGGATTTCAAGGACCATCATTCAAAGGGTTCAGCCTTCGCTCGGGCCCTAATAGTTCCAGCTCCTCGAATTTCAGTTTTGTCAACGGTCAGATGACCTCTTCTGTTCAGACGATTTTCTCCTATACACTCACGGCAGATCTCGTTGGTACTTTTACAGTGGATCCGGCCAGTTGTATTGTCGACGGCAAGAAAATTAGTTCGCAGAGTTTCACCATCAAAGTGGAGAAGGGAGATCCCAATCGTCGGCAGCAACAACAGCAACAACAACGTCAGGCATATGATCCCTGGGCTCAGCAGCCTCGACAGGCTTCGGAAATAGATTCTAAGAGCCTTTTCGCCCGTGCTTCAGTCAGTAAGAACAACCCTTATCAAGGAGAACAAATAATCGTCACTTACAAGATATACACCCAGGTACCTCTCAGTCAATATGCTATTGACAAGCTACCAGGCAACCGTGGTTTTTGGGCCGAAGATCTTAGTGAAGGAAGCAAGATTAAACAATACGAAGAGACAGTCGGCGATCGACGCTACCAGGTGGCTGAAATACGTCGCGGTGCACTCTTCGCCCAGGAGAGCGGCAAGCTTACCATTGAGCCCCTAGATCTTAATGTCCTCGCGATGGTGCAACGTCAGCGTCAGCGTACTGGCACCATTTGGGATCTCTTTGACGACCCTTTCTTCAGCGCCCGTGAAGCGGTAGAACGTCCGCTGAGCACTAATCGCATTGCTGTCAACGTGCGTCCACTGCCCGCTGCCCCAGAAGGCTTCTCTGGTGCAGTCGGACGATTCGATGTACAAGGAGGTCTTTCTCTTGATAAAGTGAAAGCTAATGAGGCTGTCAGTTACCGTCTCACCGTTTCAGGCTCAGGTAATCTCATGCTGATCAATGCACCGAGCCCCGAGTTTCCAAATGTCTTCGAGGTTTATGATCCTCAAATCGATGACAATATTAAAAAAGGCGAGAATGGTGTCAGTGGAAGCCGCACTTTCGAATGGGTACTCATCCCCCGTACACAAGGCAAATATACCATTCCTGCTTGCAAGTTCATCTTCTTCGATCCGACTACTGGCCAGTATGTCACCAAGACCGTTGAACGGCAGGAAATCGAGGTAGAAAAGGGTGATGCTCGCAATGTGGCCCATACTGGCAGTAAAGATGATGTGCGTCTGCTTAACAGTGATATCAACTACCTCCATCCCACAGGCCACCTTCAGGTCTTGCGTCACGAAGATCATGCGGGTATCACTTTTTGGCTGGCGGCCATTTTCATTGTTCTGCTGACAGCAGGTATCCTTATCTTCAGTAAACGCCACCGTGAGGCTGAGCAGGATGTGGTAGGTATGCGGATGAAACGAGCTACCCGTATGGCACGCAAACGGCTCAAACGAGCCGAGGCTCATCTCAAGGATGGTCAGACCAACCTCTTCTATGAGGAGATATATCGAGCCATTTGGGGCTGTCTATCCGACAAGTATAACATCCCGCTCTCTACACTCAGCCGTGAGAGTGTTACCCAATGCCTTATTGACAAGCAAGTGCCCGCCAACCAACAGGAGCAGATTATGAAGGTGTTGCAAGATGTCGATCTTGCACGTTTTGCTCCTGGTGATGCCCACGTCCAGATGCAGTCCGTCTATGATGAAGCCCTGAATATGATTGTTGCACTCTAAATATCCTGAAAGACGATGTTACACACGATATTACTCCATTTCATCCTGCTGACCTCGTTCGTCCATCTACAGGAAACCGCTGCTTGCGAGGCCGACGAGGCATATCGTCAAGGCGATTATGCTGCAGCTATTGAGCAATATGAGGCTGTGCTGGCGAAGCAATGTGCTTCGGCCGACCTCTACTACAACCTTGGTAACGCGTATTACCGCACCGACCAGATGGGCCTTGCCATTCTTAACTATCATCGCGCATTGAGACTCCAGCCCTCCATGACCGACGCCAAGGAGAACCTGGCACTGGCCGAAAGTCGAACTGTTGACCGTATTACCGTCTTGCCGAAACTATTTTTAGTACGGTGGGTCGACACTCTCTGTACTGAGATTACACCTACTGCTTGGCGTGTTATCTGGCTTGTATTGTTAGCGCTGGTGGGCGTAGCTTTACTTCTCGTGCGTCTGGGTGCCAGTCGTAGTTTGCGCAAGGGGGCGTTGGCAGGAGGTCTTGTGGCTCTGCTTATGCTTGTGCTGGCAACATGGCTTCTCATTCGAACCACCCACCGTTACAATGCCCACAACGAAGCTGTTGTGCTTCAACCTGCTGTTACTGTCAAGGGTTCGCCGGAACAGCAGAGTGTCGACAAACTTATTCTCCACGAAGGCACTATGGTCACCATCATTGATTCGCTCTCTGACTGGTATAAGATCACCATCGCCGACGGCACCACAGGCTGGTGTCAGCCCCAAGATATAGAAAGAATATGAAACGTCTTCTGCTGTTGCTGTCATTTGCCGTGTCGCTTCCTATCGCAGCTCAAGAGGTAAAGATGAGCTATGATGAGAAGTGCGGATGCGACATTATGTTTATTGACGGTATCGAGACCACCCGTGAGGGCGACCGCTATGGTTTCCGTCTCGAAGACGGCACGCAGATTGTACCCAACATCTATCAGTATGTTGACAAGTTCCAGGACGGTTATTGTCGTGTAATTCTTGAAGAAGGCCAGATGGGCCTCATCGATCGCACCGGCCGTCAGGTGGTACCATGTATCTATGAGGCAGTGGGATACCCTTCCGAAGGCCGGGTACTTGTCGGTCGAGACGGACGCTACGGCTTTACCGACCTCCAGGGGCGCGAGGTGATCCCGCCCACTTATCTCCGCGCAGGCAACTTCAGCGAGGGCTGTTCCCCCGTTCTTGTCGTCATCGACTCGTTCTTCAGCGCCTGCACATTCATCGATACCATGGGACATCAACTCTTCCCACCTATCTACGAGAACCTACAGCCCTTCGGTTGTGGCTACGCTCTTGTGCGCCGTTACAGCCGTTGGGGCATCATAGACCATGCTGGCCGTGAAGTGTTGACCACCATGTACGAGAACATGACCACCCTCTTCGACACACTCTTCTTCGCCGGCGACAGCAGTGGTATGGCTCTCTTCGACCGACGTATGAAGCCGTTGACCAAGCCTGTCTACACGTGGACAGGCGGTATTCAGTGCAACCGAATCCCTGTCCAACGCGACGGCAAGTACGGATTCCTCGACCGCACGGGCCGCGAAGTGATACCTTGCCGCTACGATGAGATCAGCCTTTTCCATCTCGACCGTGCCATGGTGCGTCTTGGTGACCGATACGGTATCCTTGATACCGCTGGCCGTGCCATTCTCCCCATCGAATACGAAAACCGAACCCCTTTCGGCGAAAAATATGTCTACCACGACAGTCTGGCCCTTGTCGAGCGCGATGGCCGCCTAGGATTTGTCGATCTCGATGGGCATTTTGTCATCCCATTCCACTTCGACAAGGCCTATGACTTCAGTGAAGGTCTCGCCAGCGTCTGTTTCAACGGCATGTGGGGCTACATCGACACCCATGGCGATGTCTTCATGCCTTTCATCTTCGACCTGGCATCGCCCTACCGTTGGGGTCGAGCCGAGGTGAGTTATAACGGCGAATTGCGTCGTGTCGACCGCAAGGGTCGGTGTGTGAAAAACTGTAAAGGAATCATTGCATGGAGAGATTGGACAGAATAGCATCGCATGGCGGCATCGTCACCGCCGTCAAACCGGGGCGTGTGCGCGTCCGTATCGAGGCCGTCAGCGCCTGTGCCACTTGTGCGGCCCACAGTCGTTGTGGCTTTGCCGAATCGAAAGAGAAGGAGGTCGATGTGCCTGCCACCGACTGGAGCAGCTATCATGAGGGCCAGGCCGTCACCGTCAACATCGACGAGAGCCGTGGCATGTTGGCCGTATGGCTGGCCTATGTCCTGCCTGCCCTGCTGATGTTGGCCGTCATCATCGGACTTTCGCTGGCCCATATGCCCGAATGGGTCACCATTGTCAGCTCCTTCGCCGTACTCGGCATCTACATTGCCATCCTCTACCTGCGCCGTCGTCACGTCGAACGACACTTTACTCTTACCGTCAAACCCGCAGAAAACTAACCCCTAACGCCCATGCTCATCCTTGGCATCGACCCCGGTACCCGTATCCTCGGCTACTCCCTTTTGGAAGTCAACGAGACCACAGGCCAGCAAGACAACGAGTCTCGCCGTCCCCGTATCCTTGCCATGGACGTGCTCTACCTCCGCAACATCGCCGATTTCAACCAGCGCATCCGCCGAATCTTCGATTCAACCCTCCGCATCATCGACTCCTTCCACCCCGACCACCTCGCCATCGAGGCGCCCTTCTTCGGCAAAAACGTACAGTCGATGCTTAAGCTGGGTCGTGCACAGGGGGTTGCCATTGCCGCAGCCCTGAGCCGCGACCTCAGTTACACCGAGTATGAGCCCTCGGTCATCAAACAGCTTGTCACTGGCAACGGCAACGCTTCCAAAGAGCAGGTGGCCACCATGCTCCGCTCTATCCTCGGCTTCGACGACGACCCTAAGTACCTCGACGCCACCGATGCCCTTGCCGTGGCCTACACCTGCCACATGCAGTTCAGCAATCCCCTCGGCGACCTCCGCAGCCAACTCATGCCCAAGACCAAACGTACCAAGTCGCGCAAGAAACAGTGGGCCGAATTTGTCAACCAAAACCCTGATATTGTAAACTAGTTCCGATAGTTGAATTCCGTAGTTCAACTGTCATAATCAAAATATAACCCGATGTCATCCAAGATCCATAATTCGGTATTCGTCGTTGCAGCAGCGGTCATGCTGTTGTGCACTGCCTGCCAACAGCGCGGCACCAAGACCTACGACCCCGCCCAGGTGGCCTTCCGTGCCGAGTACAATCCCCTCTTCGACGGACAGATATACCCCTCGCTCATCCTGGGTCTCAACCAGTCCACCAACACCGACAACCGCACCCCTGGTGCCGAACTTTTCGACATCGAACTCACCGCCCCCACCGACAACGCCGTATTGCGCGTGGTCATCGACTCGTCGGCCCTCAACTACGTCACCATCATCCAGGAGATACTGCCCCGTCGTGGCGAGACCTACCGCTTCCAACCTGCCGTCAAGTGGAAGTATGACGTGCTCCGAAGCCTCCGTCAGCCCGGCGCCGTCGACTTCACCTTCACCTGTTACGTCAACGACGAGGAGGTGGATCTCAAGAACATCCACCTCGCCTACCGTACCGTCAACGAGTGCCCCCTGTCGCTTGTCAACACTTCGGCCGCCGCGAACGGCCAGTCCACCAAGCCCACGAGCAGCATCGTCGACTTCCGATGGCTTTTCGCAGCCTACGTCAACGAGGACCATCCCCAGATCGAACAGATACTGACCGACATCCTCGAGCAGGGCACCGTCAGCCGTTTCGCCGGCTATCAGGGTGGCGGAGCGCAGGCCGTCCGCGACCAGGTCTTCGCCGTCTGGTACTATGCCCTCGACCGAGGCATCACCTACAGCTCCATCACCTGCACCTCAAACCCCTCGCCCCGTGCCAACGTGCAGCATATCCGCTTCTTCGACGAGGTCTACAACTCGCGCCAGGCCAACTGTGTAGACGCCTGCATCTTCTTCGCCTCCATCCTCCGCAAGCTGGGCCTCAAGCCCGTCATCTTCGTCGAACCCTGCCACGCCTACCTCGGCTACTACACCGACCGCAACCGCAAGCAGATAGCCCTCCTCGAGACCACCATCACCTCGTGGGTCAATTTCCCCGAGCTCGAACGTTCGCTCGACGCCAATGGGCGCCTGCCGCAGGCCAAGTTCGAACGCATCCGCAAGTACCTCTCCCTCAGTGATGCCGAGCGCTACGAGGAAGGTCGTATGACCTTCGAACAGCTCAAGAAGGCCATTGCCCGCAGCCTCTTCGAGAAGGCCACCCAGTACGACCGCGAGACCTACGAGACCAACCGCACCCATTTCGCCGATTCTTCGGCCATCACCTACCAGCAACTCGACATCGAGCTCCTCCGTCGGCAGGTACAACCAATCAACTAATAGCCAACGGCTTACATGAGTATTTAATTTGTAACTAACTGTAATTCAGCCAGTCTACATGCTTTCTAGCTGACAGCTCCCTGACAACTCCCTGACTGCTCCCTGAATACTCCCTATTTTTCAGCAAGGGTTCAGCAAGGTTCCAGCAAGAAGTCAGCGTATTTACCTGAATTATATGGCAATAGAAATGTTAAAATTGTGTAACTGTCTGGATGATTGGTGGTTGAAAAACATCTTCCGAGGAGGAAATAAGATCAGGCGAGGCTGGAGGTGTCGGGATCTCCTGTCGTGTCGAAATAATCGTTAAACGACAGCATCTAAACGTTAAAAAATCGACGCGTGTCGATTTTTTTCGTATCTTTGCATTTTCTTTGAATTAAAAATATAAAAACAGAATAACATGGAGAAACTGATTATCACCGCCGCCATCTGCGGCGCAGAGGTTACCAAGGAGCAGAATCCTAACGTTCCTTACACCGTTGAAGAGATTGTGCGCGAGGCCAAGAGTGCCGTCGACGCCGGTGCCGCCATCGTGCACCTGCATGTCCGCGAGGACGACGGTACGCCGACCCAGAGTCATGTGCGCTTCCAAGAGTGCACCGAGGCCATCCTCAAGGCCTGCCCCAATGTGATCCTCATCCCCTCGACCGGCGGTGCCGTGGGCATGACGCCCGACGAGCGCCTGCAGTCGACCGACACGAACCCGCTGCCTGAAATGGCTACGCTCGACTGCGGTACCTGCAACTTCGGCGACGATATCTTCGACCACACCATGCCGACCATGCGTGCCTTCGGCAAGCGCATGATCGAGAAGGGTATCAAACCCGAGTACGAGTGCTTCGAGATGGGTCACCTCGATACCATTCTCAATATGGCCCGGAAAGGACAGGTTCCCGGCGCTCCGATGCAGTTCAACTTCGTGCTGGGTGTCCCCGGCTGCACGCCCGCTACCGTCGCCAACCTCTGCTGGCTCGTGAACGGCATTCCCGCCGGCTCGACCTGGACGGTGACCGGCGTGGGCCGCAGCGCCTTCCCGATGGCCGCTGCTGCCATTGCAATGGGCGGCAACGTCCGTGTCGGCTTCGAGGACAACCTTTATCTTTCGAAGGGTATCCTGGCCAAGTCCAACGGTGAACTCGTCTCCAAAGTCGTGAGACTGGCCAATGAACTGGGCCGCCCCATCGCCACCAGCGACGAGGCGCGTGAAATCCTTGGTCTTAAACGTTAGTATGATGGTCGCTTTTGCTTCCGCTTCAGGTATGTACCTCCCGAAACGTCTCGCTCCGCTCGACCCCTCCCAAAGCGCTAGCGCTTTGGGCCCCTCCCTCTAACCGTGCCGAGGGTGGCAGGGTTTCTTGAGCTACATACCATTCCGCTTCAGCAAAAGCTAATAACACGAAATAAACTATAACAAATAATTAATAGCATAATATGGCACAGAAACACGGAAACAAGTACGGAACGCACCGCGTCATCGAACCCAAGGGCGTCCTTCCGCAACCGGCTAACAAACTCGACAACAATATGGATGAGATCTGGGACAACGAAATCCTGATCGACGTCCAGACCCTCAACATCGACTCCGCATCCTTCACCGACATCCATAACTACGCCAAACAGCAGGCGGGTGAAGGAGCCAGCGAAGAAAAGATCATGGAAGAGGTCAAGAAAGAAATGCTCCTCAATGTCGAACTCCAGGGCAAACACCGCAACCGCCGTACCGGCTCGGGCGGCATGCTCCTGGGCAAGG
>JAEEGL016661582.1_pt1 | contig 13564 bp, 8 predicted proteins | sample 9134231 | NCBI WGS metagenome assembly JAEEGL01 (sample SAMN16246548, study PRJNA631951) | gut metagenome | biome: gut microbiome; feature: rumen; material: fiber-attached | host: Bos | place: Iran: Karaj | collected 2018-10
GCGGTATCGACATAGACCATGCAGCCGGTCTCTCCCTTGACGAAGAGCTCATATACGCCCATTGCAAGTTCCGAGCAGTAGGTAAGGTCGTAAGCGACGGGATCCTGGCAGCGGACATCATATCCGATCTCGACGGGACGGCTCTTGATCTTGAGACCGAGCTCCTTGAATTTCTTGCCGAGGATGTCGTTGAAAAGGACGGCCTTGCTGATCTTGCCGAGTTCCGGATGTCCGTGCTCGTCGTAGGTCATGCTGACACCGGCGTCCTTGATTTCCTGGGGATCGAGGTCGTGGAACACGCCTTCAGCGACCACCACGGTACCGTACTGGATACCGAGGAGGCGGCGCTTGACTATGCAGGAGATGGCGAGGTTGACGATCTTGTCAAGGCTGATGGGCGTCTTGTTGAACATCTCGGGGATGATGGTCATAGGGCAATGGGTAGCTTCGCCGATTCCAAGGGCAAGATGTCCTGCAGAACGTCCCATAGCGCTGATTATAAGCCAATTGCCGGAAGTGCGGGCGTCTTCGTAAACCGTGCGGCCGACATGGGCTCCTTCATCCTTCGCGGAATTGAAACCGAAGGTCGGGGCATTGTCCGGAAGAGGAAGGTCGTTGTCGATGGTCTTGGGAACGTGGATGTTGCGGATAGGATCATGGCGGTCTTCGAGGAACTTCGCGATACGGTTAGCGGTGGATGCGGTATCGTCGCCGCCGACGGTAACCAGGAGCTTGATGTTGTTGTCCTTGAAGAGGCCGAGGTTGAAATTCTCCTCGAAATCCTTGTCAGTGGGTTTGAAACGGGACATCTGGAGGTAGGAGCCTCCGCGGTTGAAATAGGCGTCAGCCTTGAAGAAATCTATATCCTCGGTGCGAGGGGCGTTGCTGAACAGGCCCGAATAGCCTCCGTGAAGGCCGATGACGCGGTAACCGTTCGAAAGGAAAGTCTTGGCAACGCTGAACACGACTGTGTTCATTCCCGGGGCGGGACCTCCGCCGCAGAGGATAATGATGGAATCTTTCATGATATTATTGATTTAGTACTTGTATTGCACTTTTTTGCCACGCAAATATAGCTTATTCCGTTCAATATTCAGCGAAAAATCAGTATTTTTGTATTTTGTATGTGAAGATGTCGGAAATGGACAGGAAAGAGGCAGAAAACAGGATATCTTATCTGAAGGCGGTCCTTTGGGAGAACAGCCGGAAATACTATGTGGAAAATGCTCCGGAAATCAGCGATTTCCAGTATGATCTGCTGATGAAGGAACTCGAGTCGCTGGAGGAAGCGTATCCCGAGTTCGCCACCCCCGACTCCCCTACCCGCAAGGTCGGAAGCGACATCGAATCCGGATTCCGGAAGTTCCCTCACCGATATCCCATGCTTTCGCTCGGCAACACATACAGCATCGCCGAGGTCGAAGAATTTGCAGAACGCGCTTCCAGGATGCTCGAGGGCAGGCAATTCTCATTCTGTTGTGAACTTAAGTTCGACGGTACCGCCATCTGCCTGACCTACCGTAACGGAACCCTGTACAGGGCCCTTACGAGGGGTGACGGAGAGGTCGGAGACGATGTCACCGTCAACGCCCTCCAGATTTCCAACATTCCCGCCAGGCTCTCGGGAAAGGGCTGGCCTGAAGAATTCGAGATCAGGGGCGAGGTGCTCATGCCTTATGCTTCCTTCGACAGGCTGAATGCCGAAAGGGCGGCCGCGGGCGAGCCCCTTTTCGCCAATCCGAGGAATGCCGCATCAGGCTCCCTGAAGCTCCAGGACCGTACGGAAACCGGGCGCAGGGGGCTTTTCTGTACACTGTACCACGTTCCCGGCGACCACGGTTTCGCTACGCACGACGAGGCTCTCAGGGCCGCCGCTTCGTGGGGCCTGCCGGTTTCTTCAGAGAGGAAACTGTGCCTCGGAATTGAAGGTATCGAAGAGTACATCGCCAAATGGGATACGGCCCGGAAGTCGCTCCCCTTTGCAACTGACGGCATAGTTATCAAGATAAACGAGATGGACAACCAGGCCCTGCTTGGTTATACCGCCAAGTTCCCCCGGTGGGCCGTTGCGTACAAGTTCAAGGCGGAGCAGGCCCTGACCCCCATACTTTCAGTCGATTACCAGGTAGGACGTACCGGAGCGGTGACCCCCGTCGCCAACCTGGCCCCGGTATCCCTCAGCGGTACTACGGTAAAGCGCGCAACCCTTATAAACGAAGACCAGATCGCCCTTCTGGATATCCACGAAGGCGACTGGGTGTATGTGGAAAAAGGAGGCGAGATCATCCCGAAAATCACAGCTGTGGAGCCATCCAGGAGGAATCCTGACGCCCGCCCGCTCTCGTTCCCGGCAGTCTGCCCCGACTGCGGCACTCCCCTGGTGAAAGCCGAAGGAGAGGCCAAGTATTTCTGTCCCAACGCTGACGGCTGCCCGATGCAGATCAAAGGCGCACTGGTCCATTTCCTGAGCAGGAAGGCGATGAACGTCCTGGCCGGAGATGCGACCGTGGACCAGATGTATGAAATGGGCCTGGTCAAGACGCCTGCCGATTTCTATTCCCTCTCGGCCCGCGACCTCGTGAGGCTTGACGGATGGAAGGAAAAGTCCGCCGAGAGGTTCCTTTCCAGCCTGAAAGCTTCGCTGGAAGTTCCTTTCAGCCGGGTGCTGTACGCCCTCGGAATCCGGTTTGTCGGCGAAACGACCGCAAAGGCCCTCGCCGATGCTTTCGGCGATATAGATTCGCTTAAGGCAGCTTCCAAGGAAGAGCTCGTCGCGGTCGGAGACATTGGTACTGTGATTGCCGACAGTGTATGGAACTGGATGAGGGTGCCTGCCCACATTGAAGAAATAGAGAGGCTGCGCGCAGCGGGAGTGAAGATGTCCTCAGAGACCCCTGCAGCAAAGGGAAATGCCCTGGAAGGCCTTACGATAGTGATTTCCGGCAATTTCTCAGTATCCCGCGAGGAGATGAAGGCGCTCATCGAGATGAACGGAGGCAAGAATTCGTCTTCCGTGTCCTCGAAGACCTCGTACCTTCTCGCCGGAACCAAGAGCGGTCCGGAGAAGCTCCGCAAGGCGGCCGAGCTGGGCGTGGAAGTGATAGATGAAGATCGTTTCAGGTCGATGATTCCTTCTCCGGGCGGAGTGGAGATGGCCGACAAAGAACCTACACTGTTCTGACTATGAGTATCTTTACCAGAATAGGAGACTTTTTCAAAAGTGTGAGCCGGTTCATCAAGAAGGTGACCCGTTTCATTACGTACGATATATGGAATTTCAACCTGGACGATGTGTCAAGATGGAAAGCCCGTCTGGTCAAGGATCTGAAGACCGTGCTGGTGATGCTGAATACTTTCTCGGCCCAGAAGATAGGATTCCAGGCCACTGCGCTGAGCTACCAGAGTACGATGTCGATCGTCCCGTTCGTCGCAATCGCATTCTATCTCACAGGAGGTCTCGGCCTGTCGGGAGTACTTGACGATTTCCTGTATGCCAACATTTCCGACGAGAGGCTTCTCAACATCATCCTGAATGCCGCTGACAATATCCTTGCTACCGCTATGTCCGGCCTGTTCGGTTTCATAAGCATGCTGACATTCGTATGGATCGTGATATGGATGATGATTTCGGTCAGACGCGTTTTCAACAATGTATGGAAAGTGGAGAAGGAAAAGAAATTCTGGAAGATGATAGGAATAGTCTTCGGGATCCTCATCCTGGCTCCTTTCGTCGTTCTGCTGTTCTTCACAGGATCCGTGGTCTATACCAATGCGCTGGACCTGATCGTCCCGAACGTGGAATTCTCCGACAGCCTCCGTTCTGTTCTCGGATGGCTCGTCTTCGCGATATTGGCCATAACCATCATAATGGTGATGTACAAATTCATCCCGGGCTGCCACGTGCGGCTGAAACACGCTTTCAAGTCAGCCGTCCTCGCAGGGCTCATATTCACCGGGCTCCAGTACCTGTATCTGGAAACCCAGGTGATGGTCGCAAAACAGAGCGCGGTCTACGGAGTGATTGCAGCCCTGCCTCTGTTTATGATCTGGCTTAACCTCGGATGGACCGTCATCTTGTACGGGGCAGAGCTTTCCTATGCGATGCAGGAGGTTGAGAAGAGCAGCATCACCAGTGAACAGCTGGATGCATTCCGTAAGCGTTCCCGCAAGGAGAAGAAACATTACACCGAAGCTTCAGAACTAATGGAAGAAGCTGAAAGCCAGGAGGTTTAATATGAGTACACCAGTGTTTACACAGTCAGACCTTGACCTTATACAGGAGCATTATGAAGCTATGATGACGGCAGCCCGGAAGCGCTGCGCGTCGGAGGAAGAGCTCGAAGTGGTCAGGAAGGCTTTCGATTTCGCCAACCACGCCCACAGGAACGTGCGCCGGCGTTCGGGAGAGCCGTACATACTCCACCCGATCGAGGTGGCCAACATCGTGGTGAACAACATCGGGCTTGGTTACAAGTCCATTTCGGCGGCGCTCCTTCACGATGTCGTGGAAGATACAGACTACACTGTGGATGATATCCGCAATCTGTTCGGAGACAAGATAGCAACGTTGGTAGACGGCCTTACCAAGATCAAGACCGTACTTGACAACGAGGACAAGAACAAGTCCGACGACCTTTACTCAAAGAGCGTCCAGGCCGAGAATTTCAAGCGTATCCTCCTCACCCTGAACGATGATGTCCGCGTAGTGCTGATCAAGCTTGCAGACCGCCTGCATAACTGCAGGACCATCGGATACATGCCGGAGCACAAGAGGGACAAGATACTGAGCGAGACGATGTTCATCTTCATCCCTCTCGCCCACCGGCTGGGACTCTACGGGGTCAAGTCGGAAATGGAGAATATCTGGCTCAAATACAAGGAGCCCGAAGCCTATGCGGAAATCTGCCGCAAGATCGACCTCAATATCTCCGACAAAGAAAAAGAGATAGACGAATTCATCGGCCCTATCGAGGAATCCCTCCGCAGCGCGGGGTTCGATTTCGAGATCCGTAAGCGGGTCAAGACCCCTTACTCGATCTGGAACAAGATGAACACCAAGAACATACCGTTCGAACAGGTGTATGACCTTTACGCCATCCGCGTGATTTTCAATCCGGAACTGAATTCTAAGGAGACCGAGAGGGACCAGTGCTACCATATCTTTTCCATCATTACGGGACTCTACAGGTATATGCCCGAGCGTATCCGCGACTGGGTCAAGCATCCAAAGAGCAACGGCTACGAGGCCCTTCACTGCACCCTGCTGAGCCCCAAGGGAATATGGATAGAGGTCCAGATCCGTTCCAAGAGGATGGACGACATCGCCGAAAAAGGCATTGCAGCCCACTGGGTGTACAAGCAGAACGGCTATATCGGCGAGAATGACAACGAGACTGACAAATGGCTCGCCAGGGTAAAGGAAATCCTCGTAAACCCGGATGTGAACGCCCTGGAGCTGCTGGACATAATACATAACGACCTGACAAGCGGAGAGATTACCGTGTACACTCCCAAGGGCGAACAGAAAACCATCCAGAAGGGGGCGACCGCACTCGATTTCGCATATCAGATCCATACTGAAATCGGAAACAAGGCCATCGCAGCCAAGGTTAACATGAAGCTGGTCCCGCTTTCCCAGGTTCTCAGGACCGGAGACCAGGTGGAGATAATCACGGCAGAGGCTGAACACCCGAAGCGCGAATGGCTCCAGTACCTGACGACCCGCCGCGCCCGGAACATCGTCCTTGACTATTTCCGCAACGAAAGGGAGCAGACGGTCGAGTTCGGCAAGAGGATGGTTACCGAGCAGCTTGAGTCCCTGGGGTACCGTCTGGACGACACCACGAAGCGCCAGTTGATGGATGCGTATCAGACCAACAGCCTGGATGACTTGTACTTCCGTATAGGACTCGGCATCATCAAACTGAACAATCTCTCGGAAATCCTGAAGAAGACTTCCTCTGAAATGTTCTACCGGAAGTGGCTGAGGACGCTTTTCCGCCGAGACGATAAGACTCCCCTCAAGAAAGGCGGATACGTTACGGCAAGTTGCTGCAACCCCATTCCCGGAGACCCGGTTATCGGTTTCCGCTCCCCCGACGGTACCATCACCGTCCACAAAAAGACCTGCAAGGTCGCGGAAGCCATGGCATCCAAACACGGTGACATGGTAGTGGTCCCGCATTGGGAGATGAACAACGGCGAAGAGTCCTTCCTGGTCAGGATTTCCCTTCGCGGAATCGACAGGATGGGTATGCTGAACGAGATTTCCAGATACATCTCCCTCGTTATGGGCGTTAATATGAGGAAACTGATGCTCAGCAGCGAAGAGGGCATATTTGAAGGATACATAGACCTTTACGTGGCCGGCAAGGATATCCTGGACAAGATGATGCGGAAGCTTTCGCTCATCGACGGCATGCAAAGTGTAGTAAGAACCGACATCTGACAATGAAACAAAGGCTCGCTAAATATCTCCCGCTTATTCCAGTGGCAATCATGCTGGCCGCCGTGTCCTTCCCGACCGGCTGCGCCAATACGACGACTCCGCCGTCCGGTGGCCCGAAGGATACCATACCTCCCGTGCTGAGGAAGATCTCCCCTATGCCCGGAAGCCTGAAAGTACCCGTACGCAAGTCGCAGATTGAGTTCACATTCAACGAGTACGTAAAGGTCAAGGACCTGACATCCATATATCTATCCCCTCCCCAGGACAAGGCTCCCAAGTATAAGATGAAGGGAAAGACCCTCGTGGTTTATTTCGAATCTGACCTGGACTCCAACACTACTTATACCCTTGACATCACGGGAGCCGTCGTGGACAATAACGAGGGTAATCCTTTCCCGGGGTACACATTGGTATTCTCGACCGGAGAAAGCATTGATTCAATGATGGTTACCGGTACGATTCAGGACTGCAACACGCAGATGCCCGTAAAAGGCGCCACGGTCATGCTGTACAAGGACGCATCCGACTCAGCCGTCTTCAACAAAAGGCCGAACGCCTCCGCGAAGACTGACGAGTGGGGCCTTTTCAGCATCCGGAATATCCAGGATACCGTCTACAGGATTTATGCGGTACAGGACGTAAACGGAAACAACCGCTATGATCCGGACAATGAAAAAGTGGCTTTCCTGGATTCCGCCTTCCGCCCCGTCAGGGTCGCATATGACACACTTCCGGAACTCCTTAAATATGACATGAAGGATACCGTCGCGTGTATGGCCAGGAAATCCGAACTGGAACTCAACCTGTTCAGGGAGAAGCCATCCAAGCAGATGATCGTGAAAAAGGAAAGGGTCGGCGACAGGACCGCGTACATAACGTTCATGGCGCCTGGGGCCAATATCCACGCGATGAGGATCAAGGGTATCCCGAGGGAGAAACTTATTTCGCAGTTCAACATAGTGAAAGACAGCCTTGAACTGTGGGTGGACGACCAGAGGAAGATGCCCGACACCCTGAAGCTCCAGATACGCTACGACAAGACTGACACGCTTGGGAAACTGGTCCCGACAAACGAGGAAGTGCCTCTGGCCCTGGACAAGAAAGCCAAGGCGAAGGCTTCAAAGAGTTCATACAGGGACATAAAGCACGATGACACCACCTGTGTGTTCACAGCGAAGGCTGATCCTGAACTGGTCGAGCAATACGGCTTTGTGCTTGAATTCAAGTATCCCCTGATCCAGGACGGCTTTGACAAGATGGAATTCCGTTCGGTAAACCCGAGGCAGCAGGAAAAGAAAGGAACTTTCAAAGTCAGGCAGGATTCCACGAACCTACGACGCTATACGGTTATGCCGGATGAGACGCTGATGCAGGGATTCGAGTATTTCCTCAAGGTGCCGTACCGGGAATTCCGCGACGTGAACGGCTTCTGGAACGACAGTACCGAGGTGAAGGTAAAGCTCCCTTCGGACGAAAAGTTGAGTTCAATGGAACTGCAGCTCAGCGGGATAGACGGGGAATACATAGTCGAGCTCCTCGGCGAGAAAAGGGACAAGGTAATCCGGAGTTTCGTCGTACACGAGGACGGACCGGTGGTTTTCCCCTACCTGAAAGAAGGCTCCTACTGCATCCGGTTCACTGAAGACCCGAACCGGAACGGCATAGTGGATACCGGAGTGCTTCTGGAAAAGAAACAACCCGAGAAAGTGATATTCTACAAGATTAACGATTCCTTCCTCATCAAGGTGCCCGAAAGGACCGAACTGGTGCAGGAAATCGACATAAAAGCCCTGTTCGGACGATGAGGAAAGAACTGACAGCCATATTGTTGCCACTCGCTCTTGGCCTGATGTGCAGCCTTCCTGCACGGGCTCAGGACGATGATTATTTCCGTCTTCCGGACGAAGTTACGGACGAGTACCTTGATACTGTCAATGTCAAGAAGAAGTTCATGCTGAACGATTATTCGATGATAGGGGCATATTACGGTGTCGCCCTTACAAACACGTCGTTCAATCCCAGGAAATATTCCACGATGGGCTTCAGGCAGGGCACATTCGGAATAATGTGGACCCGATATGGAAAGATGTTCGGCTATATGCCCCATTTCGGTATGCAGATCGGTATTTTCCACAATTGGGAAGGCTACCATTTCCAGGAAGATGTTGAGTCGGGAACGACCCCGGTGCTGGATTATGTATCTTATGATACCGGAGCCGACATAGAGACCGTCGAAGTCCCGATACTGTCTCATTTCCACGCGGAGATAGGCAATAATTTCAAGATCCTGGCAAACGCCGGCATATATGGGGGCTACCGCCTCAGCATCGAGCGTTACGGCGCCAACGTGCCGGATGAATACCGTCATTCGTTCAAGGAGAAGGATACCCGCCTTGACTACGGTTTTCTAGGCGGCGCCGGATTCGGCCTGGTATTCGACCCGTTCGAGATACATCTTACCGGAATGTTCAAATGGGGATGGAGTTCTCTCTATGCTCCCGACTATATGAACCAGTATGCCTACAGGTTCGCATATCCGATGGATGTATCGATTACGCTAAGTATCCATTATCAGTTGAGTCCACGTTTCGGAATGACCAGAAAGCAGCTCCGCCAGAGAGCCCGTGAAATAGTGGAAAGCAAAAAACTTCCTCAGGAATGGACAGAATAACGGCAAGAGTCGGCGACGTGCTTATTGGCGGAGGCAATCCCATCGTCCCGCAGAGCATGTGCAATACGCATACCTATGATGTAGCCGGTACGGTGGCGCAGTGCCGGAGGATGTACGAAGCCGGAGCGGTCCTTACCAGGATAACCGTCCCTGGCCTGAACGACATCCCGCACCTGAAGGCGATCCGGGATTCGCTCCGTTCCGAAGGTATATCCATGCCGCTTGTCGCGGACATCCACTTCTCTTCTGCAACTGCTATCGCCGCGGCTTCCATAGTGGAGAAAGTGCGTATCAATCCCGGCAATTTCCATAAGGGCCACGAGAAGGCCTGCAGCGAACTCTCACGCCTTGTCAAAGTGTGCCGGGACAACGGCACGGCTATCCGCATAGGCCTGAACCACGGTTCCCTTGGAGAAAGGATCACGAACCTGTACGGCAATACATCCTTTGCCATGGCTAAGGCCGCTATGGAATGGCTGGAACTTTGTCTGGAGAACGATTTCAGGAACGTCGTGGTCTCCCTTAAGGCCAGCAACACCATTGTAATGACACGGGCGTATATTGCCCTTCAGGAGATGATGGAGGCCTCGGGGACGGTGTTTCCGATGCACGTCGGAGTAACTGAGGCCGGCGGCGGGGATTCAGGCAGGATCAAGTCATACGCCGGCATTTCCTCCGTGCTTTCTGAAGGCATTGGAGATACTGTCAGGGTGTCCCTCACCGAACCTCCGGAGAACGAACTCCCCTGCGCCTCTTATCTGTCGGACAGATACTCCTCGTCATTGAGATCCTCGTTGGTTTCGATGACCGCAAAAGACGGCAGGGTCGATGCGGTCTATGACGCACCATCAAGGGAAAGGCTCCTTGCCGATCTTTCGTGCGATTTCGGGAAACGTCTGATAAACAAGGATATAGATGAGGTGACTTTCCACGGTACCTATCTTTCAGAAGATGGCGTCCCCGTTGAAATCGACGATGGCTTCAGCCGATATCTCTCGGATGAGCTGCTCCAGGCCTGCAGGAGGAAATTCTATCGTCCTGAATACATCGCATGCCCCGGATGCGGAAGGACCATGTACGATCTCCAGGGGACCCTCAAGGCCGTGATGGAAAGGACCAGGGACCTGAAAGACGTATGCATCGCCGTTATGGGGTGCATAGTGAACGGCCCCGGCGAGATGGCGGATGCGGACTGGGGGTATGTCGGAGAGGGAAACGGCAAGGTCTCAATCTACAAAGGCCCGGTTCCCGTAATGACGCATATACCTGAAAAAGAGGCGGTAGACCGTCTGGCCGAGCTGATCTCGGCAGAACTGCCGAAAGAATCAGCGGAGAACGGCCAGGACTGATTCGACAGCACGTACCTTATCCCCTACCTTGACTTTGATGTCGGCGTCGAGCGGCAGGAACATATCGATCCTGCTGCCGAATTTTATGACCCCGCACTGGTCTCCCCTGCTCACCATATTTCCTACTTTCGCGTGGCATACGATCCTGCGGGCGAACGTCCCGGCTATCTGCTTGAAGAGTACATCCCCGCCAGGAGTGGCGATGCAGGTTGATGCGTGCTCGTTGAGTTCGGAGGATTTCGGATGGAAGGCCAGAAGGTAACGGCCCGGATGATACTTGTAATATGAGACTTCCCCGCTGGCGGGATAGAAATTACAGTGGACGTCGAAGAAATCCATATACACGGAAACCTGTATGCATTCCCGGTTCAGGAACTCTTTCTCGAATACTTTCTCCACTATTACGACTTTTCCGTCGGCAACTGACGTCACCAGCCCTTCTCCCTCTGGCGCAGTCCTCGTGGGTACCCTGAAGAAATAGGTGATGAACAACATGAATGCAACGAGTATGACGGTGAAGACCAGATTGATCCACCTGTGAGGGATGAATTTCCATACAAAGAACAGGATGAGGGCGCTGACAGCCCATGCGACAAGTATGGTTCCAATGGAGTCTTTATCGATCAGATTCATAGTTTACAAGTTCGTTACATTAAACCGGCGATATACAGGAAAGCGGCTCCGGCGGGCATCGCGAACAGCGAGCTGTCCAAGCGGTCCAGCATGCCGCCATGGCCTGGGATAAGATTGCCTGAATCCTTCAGGCCGTAGGTCCTTTTCCACATCGATTCGAACAGGTCTCCGGCCACTCCGGCAACGTGCATTATTGCTCCGAGAATGGCGGCCATAAGGACGGGAACATCATACAGGCCTGTAATGGAAAGGATTATGGCGGCAGCTTCGGCAGAGACGAATCCGCCCCAGAATCCGGCCCAGGACTTGCCGGGAGATATCTTGGGGCAAAGTTTCCTACCATTCCTCCCAAGCAGCATGCCGATGCAGTAAGCACCTATGTCAGAAGCCCATACGATTATGAAGAAGCAAAGCATCATGACACCGTTGAAAGTGCCGTCCCCGTCGATCGCGATGAAGGGGGCAATGGAGACCGGAACGGCTATGTAAACCAGTCCGGCCAGAAGGAACGCCGTAAGGGCGAAATCTTCTTTCTTTCGGGAGAACAGCATTGCAGCCATGACGGAAAGAGGCACGGCTACGGAGACTGAAAGTATCCTGACAGGCAGGCTGAAGGCCCTGAAAGCGAAAACCAGGACGAACAGCAGCGCTCCGGCAGTCATGGTGACGATTTTCTGAGGACGGTGGGCGCCGGAAAGAGTCATGGCGTAGAACTCTTCAAGCATCGCGATGTCCACAAGAAGCGCCACTGCGGCGAATGCATATTTGCCGAGAAGGAGTCCGCCTATGACCACGGCCACAAAGCAGACTCCTGATATCGATCTTTTTACAGCTTCATTCATTTGCAGGTTCGGTTGATTGGGATACCTCTTCACCGTCCGGCGGTTTCACCTTGGGACCGAGGATGCCTTCCACGTCTTCTGCAAAGATAACTTCTTTTTCCAAAAGTAGTTTGGCTATTCTCTCAAAACCATCCCTGTTTTCGACAAGAATCTTCGTTGTCCGATCGTGAACCTCTTCCACGAGGGCCTTCACCTCCTTGTCCATCAGTTCGGCTGTCTTCTCCGAATAAGGCTTTACGAGATTATAACCGCTCTGTCCGGAAGAATCGTAGAACGAGAGATTGCCCACCTTGTCACTCATACCGTAGTACTGGACCATTCCATAAGCCATCTTCGTAAGACGCTCCAGGTCGTTCATGGCGCCGGTGGACGGCTCTCCGTTGATTATTTCTTCGGCGACGCGGCCACCCAGCAGAGAACACATCCTGTCCATGATATAGGAACGGGAGTAGTTCTTCCGCTCGTCAGGCAGGTACCAGGTTAGGCCCAGCGCTTCTCCACGGGGAATGATGCTGACCTTGAATACCGGATCCCCGTTCGGAAGGAGCCAGCCGACAACCGCGTGGCCGGCTTCGTGATACGCTGTGGTGCGCTTTTCCGCCGGGGACATGATGGTGGACTGCTTGCGCTCCATACCGCCGACAATCCTGTCGACGGCATCCAGGAAGTCCTGCATCCCGATTTCCGTATGGTTCCTTCTCGCTGCCGTCAGGGCGGCTTCGTTGCAGAGATTGGCTATATCTGCTCCGGAGAATCCGGGGGTATGCTTGGCCAGATAAGCCGAACTGTAGTCCGACGAGAGCCTGAGGCCCCTCACATGTACATCGAATATCTCTTCCCGCTCCTTGACTTCTGGCAGTTCGACGTGGATCTGGCGGTCGAAACGGCCGGCCCTCAGCAGGGCCTTGTCCAGGATATCAGCCCTGTTGGTTGCCGCGAGGACTATAACGCCGGAGTTGGTACCAAAGCCATCCATCTCGGTAAGCAGCTGATTCAGTGTATTTTCCCTTTCATCGTTGGAGGAAAAACCGACATTCTTGCTGCGTGCCCGGCCTACTGCGTCTATCTCGTCGATGAAAACGATGCAAGGCGCTTTCTCCTTCGCCTGGCGGAAAAGGTCACGTACCCTGGAGGCTCCTACGCCGACGAACATTTCAACGAAATCGGAACCCGAGATTGAGAAGAACGGGACATTGGCCTCCCCTGCCACGGCCTTTGCCAGCAGGGTCTTTCCGGTTCCGGGAGGCCCTACCAGCAGGGCTCCTTTCGGAATCTTGCCGCCGAGGGCTGTGTACTTGGAAGGATTCTTAAGGAAATCGACTATCTCCACCACCTCTTCCTTGGCGCCGTAGAGTCCCGCGACATCCTTGAAGGTGACATTGACCTTTTCCTTGTCGGCCAGCTGTCCGGTGGATTTGCCGACATTGAACGGGTTGTTCATGCCGCCGCCCGAGGCTCCCCCGCCCATGGTGCGGTTGAATCCGCGGAACATCCATACCCACATCAGTATCATCAGGATGGGCCACAGAAGCCATTCCAGGACATTCGCCCAGGTGCGGTCGTTGTTTTTCATCACGACCTTGAAGCGGTCTCCGGCAGGAAGGGCGTCGTTGATTTCGCC
>JAEEGL010035185.1_pt1 | contig 13563 bp, 18 predicted proteins | sample 9134231 | NCBI WGS metagenome assembly JAEEGL01 (sample SAMN16246548, study PRJNA631951) | gut metagenome | biome: gut microbiome; feature: rumen; material: fiber-attached | host: Bos | place: Iran: Karaj | collected 2018-10
CGCAAGAATAAGGGGAGTGTCAGCTGCTAGCGCCCTAGCGATGGCACATCGTTGCTGTTGTCCGCCGGATGTTTCTCCCGGAAGTTTGTCTCTTAACTCTTCAATGCCCATTCTTTCCAGACATTCCATAACGACCCTTTTCCTGTCTCTGACATTCCTTGCCCTTAATGACAATTCAACATTTTCATGCATGCTATATTTTTCCATCAAAGCAAAATGTTGAAACACAAAACTCACATTTTTTCTTCGGAATGCTTCAAGCTCTTTTTCCCTTATTTATGGCATATAACTTTGCAGATTGAATCACGTATATATAATACGTGCCTGTTCCATATTCCGTAAGCCACAGACTCGTTTCTGAATTGACAATAAACTCCTTTATTGATGACAAACACTATTCCGTTAAATACAGCTTCACCCTCTCCGTCAGATTCCTAATGACCGTTTCCTCATCCGCACCTTCGCTAAAGTACGGATCGAGCTCCTCGGTCAGGATCGTTACTATTCCCCTAGGAATCTTGCCCTCCGGCTTGGCATTTCTTATCAATTCGTATAACATCTCCCCATCTCGCTGACAGTCAATGTCTTCCTCCCGCAGCGTAATCTGCGGAAACGGTTCCGCGGAAACGTCATTTCCCGTATTTATTTCATCAATCTGTGCATCAAGCACGTCTTTTTTCACACTCATGGCAAAGCCCTTACAGGAAAGGCTTGTCTGTACCTCACTTGAAAGAATCGTTTTTAGGAACAGATGTGCCGCCTTTTTTTCTTCATCGCTTGCCGACTGTCTGACCGTCAAAATGGAGTCTGACGCAAGAAAATGACAGGCTCCGTCCTTTGTAGGATATCCGACATAGTTTGCCTTTTCACCCATAAGCACCCTAATGAATGCAATTTGTTGCGGGCTTGTTATTTCCGTCATGACACATAACATTGTACCGTCCATCAATTGTTCGAATCCGCCATTCTTACCCTGATAATGTTTCCCCATCCGCAGCGCTTTGCGAGATTCGTCAGAGTCAAAACTGACATCGGATTTTTCCGCATCCCAAAAGAAACTATCTTCCATCCCGTGCATTAGTAATTTCGTTACAAAAACAAATCCGTCGTCACTAACGGGGCTATTAAATGCAGCTTTTAGGGAATCATCTTTCTCAATTCGCTTTAGAAAACCATCATACGTCCAATCATGACAATTCTGATCAGCCGTAATCACCGTCTTTAAATAAAAGGTTGGCGCGATTCCGTATTGCTTTCCGTCAATCCGTCCCAAATCCATGACATTAGGGATTAACTCATCTTCAATCTCCATCCCAGCCAGCACCTTTTCTATAGGTTCCCAGTATTTTACCAGCCCCTCAAAATCCATAAGGCTTGTGTCAAAGATCACTGGTCCATTTCCTGAAATCAATTCTGACATCAACCTTTCATCCCCATACCGATACTCTTTCAGGCTTATGCGAATGGAAGGATATTGTCGGTTAAAAAACATGACGGCTTCCTGATACTTAGTTTTATTAAAGGATGTTACTGCAAAAGAAATTTCCGTTATTTCCGTTTTTTCCTTTACGGGTTCCATGTGCACTAGGTGATGGCCATCCTGATCGGCATACAGCACATTAATTCCTTGGTTCTGTGTCTTACGCAAGCCTTCTATTTGACCTATGTTAATACCGTGATCAAACCATGTGTACAGCTTTTCCTCGTCTCCAGAGCTCGATTTCAAGAATACACCCTGCCGGTTTGCCACAAGCATTCTCCCACCCTCGTCCCATTTCACGGACCTGCCTTCGGGAAGCTCGAGTTTAACCGGTTTTATATCTTCCGTATACGGCGGCTGAATCATTTTGTTTTCGCCGTTCTCGTAATACGCGACCCTCCCATCTCCGAGTGGAAACAGAAATGCCTCCTCGCCAATTTCCAGCGGAATGCGCCTTACCAATTCTCCCTCGCTGGAGCAAATGTAATAGTACCATTCCAATGTATCGAAATTTTGCACGATGAGGTGATAGGCTCCGTCTTCGTCCTTCATCATAGAGAACGGAAATTCATGGTGTTCCTTTGACAAAAAAGAAAGGGAAATCCTCCTTGTTTCCTTCATATCCAAATCCAGTTCAACCAGACTACAACCTGTTTCCGACGCATCAGTAAAAAAGGCAATGTAGCCATCGTCACCTTCCATGCTGCCTAGTCCCCAGGCCTGTCGCTTCGTTCCTTCGGCGATTTTGACCGAGTGCACCTCTCCATTCCGGGTCACATAAACAACCTCGTCCCAACACTTTGAGGGATTCTCCTCATAAAGGTGTTTAGTAAAAAAAGCCGCACCGCCTTGCCCAAGCACGGACATAGGAGTGCCCCCCAAAACACCGTCTTTATCCTTTGTGGCGACAAGCGCCACCGGATGAGCCGTGGCACAATAAGGATCCAAGGAATTGTCTCGCCACTCGGGATCCAGGGAGCCAAAAATCTCTTCCTGGCTCCCAGTCATTTCCGTCGTCTCCTTTGACTCACTCGCTTGACCACACCCTTGCAATGTCAACATCATTATGAACTGTAAGATCAGCAAATACATGAGTTTTTTCATGACGCAGAAACCTCCCATAAATTAATTATGCGGTACCGAATGAAGCGTACCTGTCCTATGATCGTGATCAGGATTTCCGTCAGTTTTTCCACAGTAATCGCATATCATTCTGCAATAAGTATAAACGTTCCTCAATTGGCAATCATTATGATAAATAGGATTATCATTTTCGTCATATCCAAAAAGATATTCATGCGTTCCAACATATACCGTATATCCACTTGGCTGTTGAACATGGTGAAAATGATGTACTCCATCCGGGGAAGAACTACATACTGCAGCATGTGAAATCATTTTCCCTGAAAAACTCAAAATAAAAACAAGTGCTAACACCAATACGCATTTACCAAATTTTTTCATTTTTCCCTCCAAACAGTTTATTCTTGTTTCAAAAATAGGGAAAAGAATATACTAGTCCATTGGAATCACCCTCTTTCCAGAATAAATTACCATGTCCGCCATAAATCCACATGGTTTGTCAAGCATTAATGATTTTTGCCATGTCGAGCATTTGTGTAGACAATTGTTATTTACATACTATTCTGTTCGCTCCAAGGCATCGGCGGGAACATATCTCCACACTCCGCTGACCTTAAATTTTGCCCAGCCGTCAGTTATGGACTTGACCATCACATAGTCACCCTGATATAAGGTTCCAACAATGGAATAGCCGTATCCCGGTCCGCTTCGCATGCTTACGGTAGGAACGATCACAATGTACTCTTTTTCGAAAAGCATGGGGTCATCCACGCCGGAACCATTTCCCCTGTCGCAAACTTCACATGACGTCTCAACATTTAGTGCATGATCAAGATCCATGGCTGCAGCCTTCACGCCAAATGCCTCCTGGGAAAACACAAAACTCGCTGCCATTAATAATACTAACATCCTTCTTCTCATAAGATTCTTCTCCTTTCCTTTTGTGGAAGCCTCCTTAGGAGTTTCCCTCTTTTAATTTAAGTTTAACACCCAATTCTTAATAATCAGATGAAGAATTCTTAAGATTTCTTAAGATGGGAAAATTGACATTCAGATATGATATAATGAGTTAAACATAAAGAATCGCCGGCAAAATCCGCTGGTTTAAAAAGGATTATTGTCATGACGAGGAGTACAAAAAGGTCGCGATCACAATCGAAACGGATTAAGGGGGAAAATGCAAGACTCATGGACGAGAAAACAGAAGTTCTGATTATAGAAGATGATTCAGACATTCGCAACACGATACGCATACTGTTGGAATGTGAAGGTTTCGAAGTAAGGGAAGCGTCAAGCGGGGAAGAAGGCCTTAAAATGATGTCACCTCAAACGGAGCTTGTGATTCTTGACGTCATGATGCCAGGCATGTCAGGATATGAAACCTGTGAAAATATCCGAAAGTTTTCTTACGTTCCAATCCTTTTTCTCACGGCAAAAAACAGGGAAAGTGACAAGCTCGAAGGATTTAATTCCGGAGGAGACGATTATCTTGTAAAACCCTTCTCATTCTCTGAATTAACCGCACGCGTAAGGGCTTTGCTTCGCAGGCACAAAACCTATGATGCAAACCTTTCCCTCACCAAGTCAAAAGAACATTGGCTTACGTCCGATGAGTTGCGCCTGAATTGTTCCTTTAATCAATTATTTATCAATGATCAAGAAATAAAGCTTACGGAAACTGAATATGCCATCCTATTGCTTCTTATGTCCTATCCAAATAAAGTTTTCAGCGTGCAAAACATCTATGAGAGCATTTGGAATGAGAGCTTCGTCAGCAGTTATTCTAATTCCGTCATGGTACACATACGTAATCTCAGGGCTAAAATTGAACCCAACCCGCAGGTTCCTAAGTACGTGCTAACGGTTTGGGGAAAGGGGTATCGTTTTGGATAATAACAAAAAGAAACTTTCTTTAAAAAATAGGCTTGTTTTTGGATTTTTCATCGGAATGCTGATTTCTGTCTTTGTCTTTTTTGCATTATACTCCGTCACAAAAATTCTTTTGGATGATTTCTTCTCGTCCTCCTCATACGTTTCCACGCAGGAGCAAAAATACGTTGACTCCCTTCAGAAATACGTTACTGAACATGGCATGGCCGCAACGGATTTTACCGGACTTAGAAAATGGGCAAAAGAAAACGAAATCACCGTTTTCTCGGTGTCAAGGGAGAGGGTTCTCCTGTATGACAATTCTTATACCGGGAACGCTCCGCTTTCCGAAACGGAATCCCTTCAGTTGCACAAAACCTGGCAATACTTTCATGCCGTGGAATTCAAGGACGGTCCTGCGGACGTATACATCCACAAGAATTATCAAAGAAACTATTACGTCATGGCCCTGCTGATCATCTCCGGCGTCAGTGCGCTGGTCTGGGCACTGGTTTTAATGCTGTCCTTCAACAGACGCATAAAATATGTAATGCTTCTTCAGGAAGAGATCAATCATCAGGGCGATCTCCTTGAAAACAGCTTTACGGAAAAGGGGAATGACGAACTGACGGAAGTTGCCCGAGCACTGAACCACCTTAGGAACGCCCTTCTTGACAGCAAGGCAAAAGAAACACAGTATAAAAAGGATCGTGAAGCCCTGATTCTTGGGATGGCTCACGACCTGCGAACCCCGCTGACTGGATTGCGGGGCTATTTGGAGATTATAAGACGCTATCTTGAGGAAAAGGACGATCTTGTGCAATACGTTGAAAAAGCGCTTCTTAAGACGGATCAGATCCGCGACCTATCTGACAAGCTTTTTGATCATTTCCTGTCCAAAAATGAAAACACTACTCTTCTGGAGCCTCCCGAAACTGCTGAATACCTGCTTGGCGATTATCTTTCCGAGTTGTGTTCCCAGCTGAGCGTATCAGGCTTTACGGTTCAATATGATCAGTTAAAATGGCATCCCGTATGCGTGCAGATTGACACGGATTTCGTGGGACGCATTTTTAACAACCTCATAGACAACGTCATAAAATATGCGGATTCAAAACGCCCCGTCACACTGTCATCCATCCTTACCAATGAATATCTTGGAATCCAAATCCAAAACTGTCGTCGTGAGGAAAGGGATGCAGCCATACAGGGCACTCACATAGGCACGCAGAACATTGACGCAATGATGCAGAAGATGAACGGCAAAACCGAGATTGAAATGGCGGAAGATTATTATCGAATTACATTATTCTTTCCAATCATTAAAATAGCGTCTGCTCTATAAGTTAAAATATTGCATTTTTCGGCAGGAAAGCAGGTGAATCGGCATGTATAAGACTGTTACGACCACGCAAATCCGTTTTGATGACTTCAACCAGAGCTGTGGAATGCAGCTGGATCCGAACAATGAATGGATTCGGCTTGCAGACCTGATTCCATGGCAGGAACTTGAGCATTATGATTGAAGCAGCCATTCTCATGCAGTATTCGTCCAGCCTCTTTGTGAGGAAAAAAACGCTGGTCACGACTTTGTGTGCGCTCGGAATCACGTACCTGGCGCTGTTTGCCGTTTCGCTGTCCAACGTGAAGTGGCTGAACCTGGGGCTGTATCTGTTGCTTAACTTCGCTTTTCTCGTCACGCAGTACCAGGTTAAGCCTTACGTGGCCGCGTTTCATTCCGTTCTCATCGCTGCCGTCATGAGCATGTGCGAACTGGTCGTGTACAACCTGATGGAACGCTACAGCCCAAACTTCTTTGCAAACGTCGAGCAAGTCAGCAACACCATTATTTTTATCCTCTCCAGCAAGCTTCTGTTTTTCATCATCGTCTGCGTCACGGCACGCCTGTTAAGACGTCAGGGAAAAACGGAACAGCGTTTTGACAAATCCGTCTTCTTTCTGTTTTTGATTCCCGTCACGACGGTTCTCATCATGCTTACTTTTGTGAGCATCAATGACAGCCACGCGTTGTCTCCCGCACTAAACGGGATGGTGTCCCTGTCCGCCATCCTGTTGCTAATCTCCAATCTGTTCGTGTTTGGCCTGAATCAGTACAATCAAAGGAAGAACCGCGAACACACGGAACTGCAGCTGCTGCTCCAGAGGGAATCCAGCTTAACGGAATATTACAAAATGGTCCTGTCCCAAAGCGAAAACCAAAGCATTCTGATTCACGACATAAAAAAACACCTGCAGTCCATCGAACTGCTGAACGAACGGAATGATCGCGAAAAAATAGCCGCATACGTTCATCAGCTCCTTCTTTCTTCCGACCTTAAGGAAATATCTCGCATCTGCGACAACGAACTGTTAAACGCGATCCTTTCCCGGTACAAAAGACAATGCGAAGACCTAAACGTTTCATTTGTGGCCGACGTAAGGAGAGGAACGTGCAACTTCCTTTCCGAGCAGGAACTGACCTCCCTTTACTGCAACCTGCTGGAGAATGCCATTGAGGCGGCAAAAAACGTGCAGAATCCGTACGTGGAGATCAACGCAACGGAAAGGGAAAACACTCCCTTTGTGGTAATCACCATGATAAACTCCTGCCTGGTCAATCCCATTCCCGACGGCGATCAGGACGAATTGCCTTCCCACAAGCCGGACAGGCAAAAGCACGGGTTCGGAATGAAGAGCATAAAGAAAATCGTTAAGAAATACAACGGAGACATGCAAATATACTACAATGCGGAATCCTTAACGTTCCACACGATCATCACCCTAAAAAAATCAAGCACCAATCCAGCATAAAAAATAACCGGCACTCCATAACGGAATGCCGGTATTCTGTCTGCCTTAAGGCGTTTGCAGCGGTGTCCTCCATATTCTTTTCCCATCTGCCGCGTCAAACACCTTAACAAGCCCATTATTTATATTATGCTACCCCAAAATCGTATTTTATCGCTTGTTTTTATCGCTTGTTTTTATCGCTTGTTTTTTTTAAACAAGCGATAAAATTGTCCGATCGGGCTTATATTGCTCCTCAACCGTAGGCGCAATCCAACCTTCCTCGTCCCATACGCCAAATATGTCTGGCACTCCACTTCCGGCGCGTTCTCCCACTCTGATCAAATTAAACATTTCCTACTCAAAGCCCTGCATCTTCTCCCAGTCTTCCCTCATGTACCTTGACTCAAAGAATCCGTCAAGGAAGTGCAGCAGGACAAGGTACGCCGCCTGAATGATCAGGAACAGCAGGACAAGGTTGCAGGGAAGGAAGCGCCTTATCTGCCCACCCAGCGCAAAAATGACCGACGCGGAAGCAAGGATGACGGTCTGGGACAGGCCGCACCACCGCTCTGCGTATTGACGGACCAGCAAAAAGCCGATCGGACATGCCGCCGGAATGATCAGCGCGTGCCACCAGTTGCCCGCGCTTACGTTCTCCCAGATCCATGAAAAAGGGACGGTAACGAAATCCCTCGCGTCCAACGACACCGCCGGGTTTACCGCAAGGCAGCACAGCCACGTAAACAGCAGCGCCCCCCTTATCCTCTTAAGGCTCTCTTTCGCCTTGCGGGCGACTGCCTTTGTCTTCCGCACCTCGTCCCTTCGCGCCATTTCCGCCTCCCTGACCTTTTGGGCGGCTTCCTTCCTGCACTCGGCAATTTCCCCGTCCGCGTTCCTTAAGGCCTCCTTTAGGGCATTTTGGGCGGCCCGGACGGCCTCGACGCTTGACGCGTCCACCTGCTCCCTCAGCTTAGAGTTCCGGGCCCGCAATTCCCTTACTTCGCCCTCGCGCCTGTCCTGCGCTTTCCTGCTCGCCTCCAGCTCTGCCTGCAGCTTCCTGATCGCCTCCGACTGCTTCTCCAACAGGTCCAGCTCCAAGGACTGCCTCCTCGATTTCTCTGTAGTATCCGTCGAGCCGTTCCAGCTCGAACTGTCTTCTTCGTTCCGCGAGTTTTTTTCGCTCGCAATTTCGCTTAAATTCACTTGTCAGTCCCTCCTTGCTTACGTTCATCGCGAAAGTTTTTGACAGGTTGCCGTCGCGCACCCTGTCGCCGTTTTCGTTTTGAAACGTGACGTGTTTCCTTTCGTCGCTCCATAAAACCTTCCACCCCATGGACAGCATGCCGCTTGCAAAATCCTCCCTGTCGCAGGCCTCGGCGCTCACCTTCTTCACTGCCCTTGCGCACTCGGCCACGTAGCTTTTCCCGCCGTTCCGCGCAAACAGGTTGTACTTGTCCTTACTCCACGCGGTGACCTCGCCCGTCTCCATGGAGGATCCGTCAAAATGTTTTCCCTTCTCCGTGACCGTAAGCCCCATTTTACCGCACAGAGCGTTCGTAAACTCCTTCTGTTTCTCCAGGTCGCGCTTTGTCTGGTGGAGCTTCTTCCCGTCGGCAAACGAGACCGAATTGGTGACCACGTGAAGGTGGAGGTGGTTCCTGTCCTGGTGAACCCCGACGAGGCTCTGGTGGTGCGGAAAGAACTTCCCGGCGAACCGCATGCCGATCTCAAGGCACTGCTCCGGCGTGACCGCCTCGTCCCGGTGGAAGCTGATCACGTTGTGGGCGTACATCCTTCCCGTCTCCTTTCCCCACAGCTTCTTTTCCTGAAGGAACGCGTTGTATACGCCGTCCCATGTGACCTCGCCTGGGGCATAGGGGCCGGTCACGACCGCGAGTCCGTCCCTGACCTTGTCCTCCCGAAGGACGTATTCTATCGCGTTCCTCATCGCCCCGCGTGACTTTGTCTTGCTATTGACGACCTTATTGACAGCCACAGGCTTTCTCCCTCCCTTCTCACGTCTTCGATCTGATCCGACAGCCTTTCCAGAACTGCCTCGGACGGCAGGACTCCCTGACCGTTGGCGACCCTTGCCATCTGGTTTACGTTGGTGCCAATGCCCCTGACCTGCCTTTCGTAGTCCGCAAGGGTCGCGCTGACTTCCCTCAGCGCCGCGAGCTCGTCGGCGCTCGTTACGGACGCGCCGCAGACCGCGCCGATGACGTAGGCCTGCTTTGACAGCCCGGAGGCCTCCAGCTTTTTCTGAAATTCGGCGTACTCGCCCTCGTTCATTCGGAACGTGACGGCGATGTTTCGCCTGCGTTTTGCCTTTCTCATGACTAACGTTCTCCTTTCAATTTTGGTGACGGGGTACGCCCCCTTGCATGATTTTTAGTGACTTGGAACGCCTGCCCGTGATGGTTTTAGGCAGGGATCCAAGGGGACGCAGTCTCCCTTGGCGGGATGCAAGGGCGGCGCCCTTAGGCTGATCCGAGGCGGCGAGGGGGATCATCCGGGGGATGATTCCGCGACGCCGGAGAGGGTCGGCCGGGCTCAGGCGTGCAGAGGGCGAAGCCCTTGCCGGGGGATCCAAGGGGGCGGCGCCCCGCTGGCAAGTTTAGCGAAAGCGGAAAAGCCGAAGGGCTTTTTCGCCGAAGCGGTGTGTTGTGGCTTGCCACAATGCGAAACTTGCCTAAATGCCCAAAGCCGATTTGGAAGCTTAGGCGGTCGGCGACGGGCATTGGGTGGTCTTGCGATTTATCCGGCGCTTGGGGGCCTGGTAAATTGCCTCCCATGACGAAGGCATGACAAAAACGAACCGCTTCCCTCGCAAAACCGTCGCTTAAATTGCCCGCTGATTTTTGCAGAGCATTTCCCCTAGCTCATCCCATGAAGACACTCCGTACTGACTCAAGTAATCGGTGTCAGATTTTTGCGTAAATTCGTTAAATCCGTTCCTGGGTTTTGACGCAGGTTTTTGTTCCCTCAACTCGTAACCCTCACGGATCGCCTTCAGCATCCATCCGGTCACGTTGTAAATAATACAGGTCTGCGCGTCGAGTACTTTCTTTGCCTTGACGATCCTGTCCTGATCACCACCCGCAGCAGCGAGAAGGGAATCGATCTCTTCATCCTTCATGTCAGGAAACAATGCCCTGACCTTTGCCCGGCTTTCAGATTCGTTTTCCGTTTTGTTCTCAGATTCCTGAAAAGATTTTTGACAAGTCATGGGAACGACAACCGACCTCTTTCCTGTTGTTTCTTTATTTCTGTTTTTTATTTCCACTTCTTTATCTTTTGTATTTGTTTCCGTTGGATTTGCCGTGACGGTAAAACCGCCTCGGTCTGCCCGTGTCGGTAAATCCGACGCGGTGTTTCCCGCGGGGTAGATCTCAATCTCGGTCGTAAACTGTCCGCTTTCATTTCTGTGAACATTTCTGACAAGATACCCTTTCTCTTCCAAGACGTGAACGGAAGCCCTGATCGAATCCTTCCCGTCCTTTGAAATGGCACTCAGCCCCGCGATGCTAAACTCCCAGCCGTCCGGCAAAGAGCACAGCATGCAAAAGACGCCTCGGTCCCTCATGGAAAGGGTCTGATCGTGAAATATGCAGTTGGATATCATCGTGAAATTGTTCTGTGTTCTGTTTATTAAAATTGCCATAAAAAATCTCCGTAAATTCTTTGAGAGAATTTTCGGAGGTCATCCGTTCCAACCATTTAGTTCTAACTTTAGTTCTAACGCAAACACCAATTTTGCTTGTTATTCCATGTTACAGTGTCCCGTCTGAACCTGTGAGAATCGCCGAAATATAAGGTTTTTAAACCCATTCGGCACAATTTAGGGAATTTCCAAAAATATTCGGGACGCAGAGGTCGCGTGTTCGAATCACGTCGCGCCGATTAAAAACGGGACATCATGTAGATGACGTCCCGTTTTCTATTCCCCCATTATTCGCAAGGTTTCTTTTTGTTTCCATCAGAGAACCGTTTCTTTTTTTCATCCCTTTTTTGTCTTGTTTTTCTCTTCCAATTTACTTCAAAAAAGACTATTTGCTACGAATTTGCTACGAATTTTGAAGGCAGTTTCCTATTGGAGCCGAATCAAGGCGCTCATTTTAGCAGACTAATCTGTTCCGTCGACAACGGGTAAACCCTTAAACTACTTGAAGTCTTCACAACATTTTCCCGGTGAATGACGGTTCCTTTTGTCACGGTACTTGCTATCGTCAGCTTCCCCAGTTCCAGGTTAATGTTGGACCATTTCAACCTCAACGCTTCCGATCTTCTAAGCCCAAAGAAGATAGTAAAATAGAAGAATTCGTACAATGGATATCATTTAATCACTCCCTAAATGCACGGGGGTATAGCATTACCTCGTATTTATCCATAGTATTTCTTGTTTAACCTTTCCATCGCATCATTTAATGAAATTGGCTGAGCTCCTTCTTCAACCTCTTTTTCTGCTTCATAAATGGCTTGGTCTATCCTGGCATTCTGTGCAAGCTGCTCATAGAGCTCCGAACTCATAACTACCAAGTCGCTATATCCGTTTTTTGTAATAAAAATCGGCTCATTTTTCTTGTGCGCTAATTCTGAAATTTCGCTTGTTTTTCTCAAATCTCTAATAGGCATAATCGTCGGCATATCACGCACCTCCTTCATGTACATAATTGCATCATAATTATGTACCATTGTAAAGTGTCAAAAATTGGTCATCAAAATCTCAGAATCCGGAAACTCCTCTGGTCTCATTCCAGATCTCTCACGGAAAATTCCTATTTCTTTATCGTATTGACTAGTTTTAAAAACTTCCAGTTTAACGCGCTGTTAACAATTTGGACATAAGTACTCGCTATCACATTATTCTGCGAGAGATAATGTTCTATCGGCTATGCTTTTAAAACATCATTAATCACATCTAAAACCTCTGCATAACCTACTACCGTCGCCCCATCCTGAAACGAGATTTTATCCCCAACCCTTAAAGTATGATGATAAGCTTCAGGAGATATGAATGTTATAAATCCTTCTTTGCTTTCTCCATTATGTATACGATCAGTATCTATATATTCATGTAATCCTGTAGTTAAATACCCATCGATTAGATGAGCCGGACGGTATCCCGTATAAACACAATCTTTATTTGTTATCGTAATTAACGCCTTAATGTCAGCCTTCAATCCACACCTCATTGTTTTCAATCTTTTCCAACAGAGCAAAATCTACTTCTCCACACGCAGATTCAATTTGTTCGATGAGTTGGAAATGCCATTGTTCAAATCCAGCATCTGTAAGAGAAATTGCATTTGATCTTTCTATAAAACGATGCCCCCAATAGTATAAACTATACAGGATCTCTATCATAGTAATGCCGTTTTCACTTATGATTTGCATTTGATAGTCTGACAGAAATTTACAATGACGATAGTATTGATTCAAAATCTCATCATCATAAACAGCGTCATCCGCGTGAAACTGGTATTTTTTCTCCAACTCTATAATATTGGGTATCAATGGCTACATCAACTACACGTTCCCCCAAAACAATATTTTCGCCAGTAAGCAAAACCGAAATTAAAACGCAACCCCAGCGTTTCTCACTTCAAGACCTTTTTTATGTTTACCACAAAATAAATCTCTCCATTTCTCGGGTCTGTTTTCTCTTCCGACATGTAATCAAATTCAAATCCACATTTGTTAAGCAAACCTTTCGACGCAAGATTCTTTTCCCGATAGCTCGCCCTAAACTCTTTTGCTCCTTGAGCCTTCGCTTCCATACAAAGAGCGTTCAGAATTTGTTTGCCATATCCCTTACCTACAAACTCCGGGCCAATGGCAATCCCCATTTCTTCGTATATCATTGGTTCCTGTTCTCGCATGACAGCGAATCCTATTCGGCTCCATGCCATCTTTTAGATAAACCTGAAGTGCATACTTTTCCTTTTGCTGATAATCCAAAGTGCGTGTCATCCGCGTCTTCGCCTCTTCCTCGGATTTCGTAACCTTCCATAGCATGTATTTGGCAGACTCATCCCTGCTCCAAATATTCCGATACAAAGGCTTCCAGTCATTAAACTCGCCCTTTTTCATTATCAAATCCTTCGTTTCAATAAGGATTTTGGAATAATCATTTTCATTCATTTTTTCTTTTACCTAAGGTTTTTGCATAATACCTGACATCAATCTCTGTCCCATCCGGGTATGTTTCCCGTCCTTGTTTGACATAATGAACAAATCCAAAATGCCGATAAATCTGAAGATTTGTTTCATCTCCGACTTCCACGCCTACCGTCGCTCGCTTAAATCCCCGAGACCTTAAATTCTCAAACAGGAAGTTC
>JAEEGL012000381.1_pt1 | contig 13563 bp, 13 predicted proteins | sample 9134231 | NCBI WGS metagenome assembly JAEEGL01 (sample SAMN16246548, study PRJNA631951) | gut metagenome | biome: gut microbiome; feature: rumen; material: fiber-attached | host: Bos | place: Iran: Karaj | collected 2018-10
ACATCGGCAAAGTCTTTAAGCATTCTGTCTCCGGCTGCATGTCCGTGTTTGTCGTTTACCGTCTTTAAGTTGTTCAGGTCGAATGCTATGATCGCGTAATCGGTATCTTCCTGATCGATCTCATCGAACACAAGCTCACACTGGCGTCTGTTGGAAAGTCCGGTAAGGAAGTCGCTGTTCGCAAGTTTCTCGTATACCTCCATCTCACTTGCCTGATGTGCCTGAGCCAAAGTATCTTCCGCGAAATCTATAAACATCGAAATGACAAGGATAGCCGATCCCATATATGAGATGCCGTCGAAATTGCCCACGATGTCTTTTGAAAACACCAGCAGGTTATAGTAAATAATGTCTGTTACACCGCATACGCTGAGTAAAAGTATGCCGAGGAAAAACGGCGTATCCTTCTGCTGCTTTTTGACTATGCCTCTCACAAAGGATGCAGCCATATAACCGATAAGGATCAGAATGTATATATGGTGCAGCTGGAGCATGCCGGTCAGATGTACCACATTTGTTATATGCAGCATCACACTGATCGTTACGAGGCATATGTCTCCGCCGAGAAGGAAGCGGTAAACCGTCATCCACAAGCCTGTACTGTTGTGCTTGACCTTGTCCCCGTAATATGCAAAAAGGAAGATCGGAGCAAGATACAGGGATATGTATTCCGAAACCGTTTTGCTCTGGTAATCGGGGTTAATGAGCAGGACGATGTCGTGGTCGCAGAACGCCCAAAGTCCGATGAAAAAGCTGAAAAGTCCGATGTAAAGGACCTGCTTGAATCTCTTATCGGAAATAAAGAATACAATGGCTATGCCGCTCATGCAGAGACCTACTATCATATCGGCCACTGCGATCGCACCGGGAAGGAAGCCTTTTCTTAAGAAATAGCCGTTTGCCTCGGAAGCGGAAATGATCTCGGGTGCGAGAAGCGTGCTGAAGCTGTTGTTTTCTCCCGATTTAAGGACGATCTTAAGTTCCTTGCCCTCGTAATCCGGCGGAAGCTGTACAAGATGCCTTCCGTAACCGACCATGCGGTTGCTTTCATATTTTTCCTGTCCCGAAACATATATGATCTTTCCGTCCACATAGATGTCGATCTCAGCCAAATGGTTTTCAAAAACACCCACAGCCGGAACAATACCGCATTCGGGCAGATTTCTTGTCAGTTCCACATAATCGTCTTTCTCGACATGTCTGATCTTATAATCGCTCAGCGTAACATTTTCCGTGATCTCCCCGCCGTTAAACGAAACGTTCCAGCCTTCGTCCATGGTAACGATCTTTGTGCCTCTTCCTATACCCTTAATTCCGAGGCTCAGGAAACCGTAGACGGAAACCATGATAAATGCCATTGCAATCAGTAATCTAATTGTCTTCATAATCTCTCCATAGCTTTATTGAATGACAGATACGTATATTTCACCATTATGCATAGTTATTCCTATTTTACTATTTTTGCCGCGATTATACAATCAAAAATACTAAAAAGTCTCTTAAGGTTTTCGGCGAGAGTGTTCTGCTAACGATCGAGTAGGCTGACTCCTACTCGATTCGACGGGTCATCTCGCGTACGAAGTCCGCTCAATGACCGTTCACTCAGCCCTCGTCCAGCAAGCGAGCTTGCTGCCGAGGGCATTCGCTTATCGCACAAAAAAGGCGGCTCACGCCGCCAAAGGATCAAAGACCCTGTTTGTTTAAGTTTGCTATTGTGGAGATGATATGCTGATGCGCCAGCTGTTCCGCAAGCTCGCCGTTCCTGCTCTTTATCGCTTCAAGAATGGCCGCATGCTCCTCGTTGGATTTTTTCGCCCTCTCCTCTTTGCCGAGAGAGATCTTCCTTATCCTTTCAACATAGTGATGATAGGTGGAAAGCTGATGCTCGAGGATCTTGCTGCCGGAAGCCTTGTATATGGTCTCGTGGAACTGGCTGTCCAGCTCGACTATGGTCTCATAATGCTTCTTTCCGATATGGAAGTTGGAAATATAGACATTCTCCTCCAGCGCCTCGATCTCATCATCCGTGATCTTCTCACATGCCCAGCGTGCGGCAAGACCTTCGAGATAGGAACGGATCACATATATGTCATGAATATCCTTCTGCGATATGCCGTGAACATATGCGCCCTTGTTCGGGATGATGTTCACAAGGCCTTCAAGCTCCAGCTGTCTAAGTGCTTCTCTGACGGGAGTACGGCTGACGCCAAGCTCATTTCCTATGGAAACTTCCTTTAATTCCTCATTTTCGGCATATTTGCCCGACAGAATATCTTCCCTGATGCGATTAAACACCCTGCCCCTTAGGGAATATTTGTCCGTTACCTCTTTAGAAACCTCTTCCGCCTCATTTCTGCCCGTAAGATCACTTTTTGCCTCACTCATTTTATCACCTTTTCAGTTTTTCGATGGTATCCATAATATAGTCGGCAAACTCTTCTCCGGTAACACCCGTGTCACGTCCGGTTATGACGAGCTTTTTCTCGGTAACCGTGCATATGTCGAGTGCCTTGTAAAGAAGATCCGCCTCCGTCTTGCGTCCGATGTGTGCAAGGAGCATAGCCGCCGCACGGATCACGCTGCAGGGATCCGCATATTTTTCTCTGCCCTCACTGACCATTCTCGGTGCCGAACCGTGAATAGCCTCAAACATAGCATATTTCTTTCCGATGTTCGCAGAGCCCGCAGTACCTACGCCGCCCTGGAACTCGGCAGCCTCATCGGTGATGATGTCGCCGTAGAGGTTGGGAAGAACAACGACCTGGAAGTCGCGGCGTCTGTTCTCGTCGATCAGCTTTGCCGTCATAATGTCGATGTACCAGTCGTCCGCAGTGATATCAGGATATTCCTTTGCGATCTCCCTGAAGGTATCAAGGAACTTTCCGTCGGTAGTCTTGATGATATTAGCCTTTGTAACGGCAGTAACTCTTGTCTTTCCGTTTGCCTTTGCAAATTCGAAAGCCGCGCGGATTATTCTTTCGCAGCCCTGTGAAGTAACGACCGTAAAGTCAACGCCGAGATCCTCGGTCACATGTACACCCTTGCTTCCGACAGCATATGCGCCCTCGGTGTTCTCTCTGTAGAAGGTCCAGTCAATGCCCTGCTCGGGTATCCTTACGGGTCTTACGTTTGCAAAAAGGTCGAGTGCCTTTCTCATAGCAACGTTTGCGCTCTCAACATTGGGCCAGGGATCTCCCTTTCTCGGAGTCGTTGTGGGTCCCTTGAGGATAACATCGCACTTCTTCAGTTCTTCGAGAACGTCAGCGGGGATCGCCGCATTCTCTGCCACTCTTCTCTCTATTGTAAGTCCGTCTATATTCTTGATAACGATCTTTCCGGAAGCTATCTCGTCTTTAAGGAGATATTCCATGATCCTCTTTGCCTGCCCGGTGATCGCGGGTCCTATGCCGTCGCCTCCGCATACGCCGATGACGATCTTATCAAGCTTTGCATAGTCCACAAAGCCGCCCTGGCTCTTCATATCCTCAACTCTCTTAAGCTGGCTCAAAAGGAGCTCGCCGAATTTTGCCTTTGCTGCTTCAATCTGTGCTGTGTAGTCCATTTTTATCTCCTGTTCTGTAAGCGTTTTTGAAACCTATTTCATAACCTCGGGCAAACCTTCACCGCATTCGGGTCTGTATTCCTCGATGAGTTTAAGCAGTTCCTTATCGGTGATAACCGTAATTCTACCATTATCAAACTCATTGTCAACCCATTCTTTGATCTTTACAACCATAGGATGGCTCTTGGATATCTGATCGTCACCCTTGAGCTTGAAGTAGGAATTGAGCCAGTGTGCGATGCCCGCAAGACCCGATGTGTTCGAAACGGAAACCAGAGCCGGACGGTTCAGGAATTTCTCCGTATCGAAAATGTTGTATATCTCCTCGTTCTTAAGAAGTCCGTCCGCATGTATGCCCGCACGGGTAACATTGAAGTTCTTGCCGACGAACGGCGTTCTCGGAGGTATCTCGTAATCGAGTTCTTTCTGGTAATACTCGGCAAGTTCGGTGATGACCGTCGTATCCATGCCGTCAAGCGTGCCTTTGAGCTGCGCATATTCGAACACCATAGCCTCAAGGGGCGTATTACCCGTTCTTTCGCCGATACCGAACAGTGAGCAGTTTACGCCGCTTGCGCCATAGAGCCATGCCGTGGTCGAGTTGGTGACCGCCTTGTAGAAATCGTTGTGTCCGTGCCACTCGAGAAGTTCCGAAGGAACTCCGCCGTGCATCATAAGGCCGTAGATTATGCCCTGCACCGAACGGGGGATAACCGCGCCGGAGAAGTTAACTCCGTAACCCATGGTGTCGCAGGCCCTTATCTTTACGGGAAGGTTGTACTCCGCGCCCAGCTTCATAAGCTCGAAGCAGAACGGGATAACGAAGCCGTAGATATCGGAACGTGTTATGTCTTCAAGGTGGCAGCGCGCCGCTATGCCTGTCTCAAGGCATTCCCTGACGATGTTCAGATAGTGTTCCATAGCCTGGGCACGTGTCATCTTCATTTTATAGAATATATGGTAGTCGGAGCAGGAAACGAGGATACCCGTCTCGCGGACGCCGAGATCCCTTACGAGCTCGAAATCCTTCTTGTTGGCTCTGATCCATGTTGTACACTCGGGGAACTTATATCCTCTCTCCATACATTTATAGAGGGCGTCCCTGTCCTTCTTGCTGTATACAAAGAATTCGCTCTGACGGATGAGGCCGTTGGGGCCGCCGAGTCTGTGAAGATAATCATATATCGTCACGATCTGTTCCGTCGTATAAGGAGCTCTGGACTGCTGACCGTCACGGAATGTGGTGTCGGTGATCCATATCTCATCCGGAAAACAGTGAGGCACGATCCTGTCGTTAAAGGCGATCTTCGGGATCTCGTCATAAGGAAAAAGATTTCTGAATACATTAGGCTTAACAACGTCAACAAGCTCATACATATGCTCTTCGAGCATAAGCAGATTGTTATGCGGGTTAACCTGAACCTTGCGGTTCTTCATTACATCTTCAAGCATGGTCCAACTCCTCTTTTACAGTTTACTGTGATAATGTGCATTATTGTATACAATGATACTTGCTTTGTCAATATGGAAATAAAATACTTGTAAAACAAAGTATATCGGGAGTTACAGTTCTCAGAATTTCAGGTGGTGGATATATGGTTGATGTTTGATTGATGTTCGCGCCGCGGGGGTCCCCGCGGTATTCTGCGAAGCAGAATATGCCGTTATTAAGCCGTTTTTTGAAAAACAAGTTTTTCAAAAACGGCTTAGAAACGGCACACCTGCGAACATCAATCACCGTAAGGCTGTTCACAACCATCGTCATTCACAACTATCGGTAAACAAAATCCTCCTCCCAACTCTTATTTTCCCAAAATATAGCCGATATAATCTATAGAGGATCAATATACACGGAGGTCAGAATGAGGATCATCATCAATACATTCAAATACGGCAACGCACGGACCAAGTTCGCTCTCCTGCTCATGGCCACCGGCCTTCTTGCGGGCATCGGTATTCTTGTGTACTCGCTCGTCTTTGCAAAATACATAGCAACCTTCGCCGCGATCATCATTCTTATAGCGGATATAGGCTTCATATTCAGTACCGATTTCAGAAACCTGATCATCCCGAACAGAAAGAAGAAGGACAAGCCCGCTTCCGAAAAGAAGAAGGAAGGATCCGATGACGAAGAAGACGACGATGACGGTTTTGCTCTCGAATGGATAAGCCCCAAGAAAAAAGATAAGGCGGCAAAAAAGGAAGAAACCGCCAAAGAAGAAGTCTCCGAAAAGACCGGTCAGGAAAGGCTTGAAGAAGCTCTCGAAAACCTCCGCAAGGAAAAAGAAAAGAAAAAAGAGATCCCGCCCGATATCAACCCTCTGACCTTATATGACCCGAAGAGATACAAGAAGCTCCTCATAGAATACAAGGTAAAACAGGATCATGTGCTGATACTCATCGACAGCTGCGAAAAGGAACGTATTTTCGAATGTCCCGCCATATTATGGAAGGACAAGACCATGGCTTACATACTTCTTCTGGAAGCGGAGCCCAGGATGATCAAGTTCAATATGTACGATTACAACGAAATGCATATCCGCGCGGCCGTTGAAGCGGATCCCAAGCACGAATACAAAGATTTCAAGACTCCTACCTATATAGGAAAGCTCTTCTCTCCCCTGCTTCCGAATTACACCACCACCGAAGAGCATGCGGGTCGGAAAGCCACCTGCAGGAAAGCCCTCTACGGCATAGGCCCCGATATCTTCTGCACCTCCAATTCGGTCAAGAACATAATCAAAGTCCTTTCGCTGAATATGGTGCTGACGGAATCAAGGATACAGAGAAATTCCTACTCCGACTGGTTCAAACGCATATACATATCCCGTCTGATGTTCAGAGACAACATCTTCTCCGCACAGGATTATCAGGCACAGGTCACCGGCATACTTGACGAGATGGCCGAAAAAGCGACCAACGATGACTTTACGACGAGCCTGAACCAAATGCTCCTCGGAGGACTGATCCCCCAGGAATATGCGGACTACGCCAATTTCAAACGCAAATAAACGATAATTCGTCACATCCAAAAAACGGGGCGAGAGCAGGCAACCGGTTTCAATATCACCGGTGCCGCTCCGCCCCGCATTTCTTTTGTATCCTATCCTCTTTTTCTTCTCACGACTATGATCGAAATACCTATGATCAGCGAAGCCAAAGGTAACAGAAGCAATATGCCCGCCAGGATAAGCGACGTTCTTCCGCTCGGTATGGAAAGGGTCTCCTCCTGAGTGAAGTCGATGGCTCTTACGGCGATCGAAGCCTCTTCCGCTCCGGAAAGGTCGTTTATGCTGTTGATCAGCAGGTTGATGTTTCCATAGGAAGACTTATTAGCAAAGTCATCCGCAAAAAGGCCTAAGCTCGAGAAAACGCAGATCTCCGCTCCCGTATTGCTGTCCGACATCTTGCATCCGAAATAGAAGATTCCCGATGTATCGCCCTCTTCCTGCTCGGAAGTTGCCGCATCTATGCTCTTAACATATGCGGAACTGCTCGTGTAGAGGAGATTCGTCTGTGAAAGGTTCTCGGATGTGGAATCCGTGAGCAGTGGCGTTGAGCCCTGGGAAACTACATATTTCTTATTATATATGCCGTCGTTTATATCGGCCGCAGTTACATTTGCTATGAAATAATAAGCGGGATAGATCCTGTTCATCCTGTTTTCGCGGTCAAAGATTATGCCCTCGGAAAGCTTCACCCCGTACTCCGCAATTACCGCAGCGAGGTTCGGATGCTCAGCATCCATATAGCTCAGGTTTACGATAGCTTTGCCGCCCTTCGCGAGATATTCGGCAAATATAGCCGCCTCGTCCTCGGTAAAGTCGTTTTGGGGCGTCTGTATGATCAGAACACTGCAATCTTCCGGGATCTCGTCAACGCTCATAAGCTTTATTGTTTCCGCTTCCATATTTGCCTTGCTTATAAGCGAAAGCGTCTCGGAACCGAGCGTAGCCTCTCCGTGTCCGGTGCTCTGATAGATCTTTACGGAATTGTCCGACAGCACATAGCCTATGGCAGAATCGATCTTGCCTTCCAGATCGAGACCTGTGGTCACAGCATCATAGGTATAGGTCTGGTAGTTGACGCTGTAATCCGTGATAACATATTCCTCTTCGGGAATGAAACGGTATTTTCCGTTGCTCTCATTCACGACGATGACTGCATAATTCACGTTATCGCTGTCCGTATATGCGGATGCGAAAGTGGGATGAAGCACGGGATCCGTAACCACGACCTTCACATGCTTCGAAGCCTTGTCGATCTGCTCAAGTATCTTGCTGAACACATCAACGGAGCTTCCGTCGGGCTCGAGATAATAGATCGTAATATCATCCTCGAGTTCCGCAAGATACTCTTTTGTTTCCTTCGTAATGGAATAAAGCCCGTTTTTCGTAAGGTCAAAGGTGATGTTAAGCTTTGCGGATACAAAGATCACTGCAACAGCCAGTATTATGGCAACGAGCGAAAAGCCGGCCGTATATGCCCCGCCCTTGAAGCTTAAGGACTTGAAATCGGGTTTTTGAATGTTTAACTTTTTCATGTCGCCCCTCCCTTAATTCCAACGTCTTTTCTTTATCGCCCGGACAGCCAGGTAATAAAACAGCGCTATTATCGTCAGATAGTAAGCCAGAGCGCTCACATCGAATACGCCGCGGAGGAAATTGTCAAGTCTTCCTATCATTGAAAAATACCCGAATACATCTGCGACCTTGCCCTCGAGAAGCGTGGGCTTAATGAAACGTACCAGCATAAGGGGTACTTCGGTAACTACCGCAAACACAGCGGTTACCACCGTGTTATGCATAAAGTGATGGATAAGGAATATGACGATAAGCATCATGACCGCAAATGTGACATAAGCTGTTCTCGAATCGGTCTCGAAAAGGCCTCCGATACCCTGAGCAAGCCACGTAAAGAAGATCGCGCCGTATGTGATGATGGCTGCGGGGATCTGATGCTCCGTGGTGCAGGAAATGAAGGCACCTATGGCGATATATGCGCATGCCATAAGCAAGAAGCCCAATATGCCGGAATATGAAGATGCCATATTGACTTTTCCGAACAGAGAAAGGAGCAGCGGAATGAAGCAGCATACCAGAACTGCGATGAAAGGAAGCGTGAATGCGGCAAGGAGTTTGCCCGCAACTATCTTCTCAACGCTGACGCCCGAGGTCAGAAGCAGCTGGTCGGTCTTCTGCTTGTTCTCTTCAGCCATAAAACGCATTGTTATCATGGGAACCACAAAGCAGTAAACAAGAGCCACGGGCTCCAGAACCACTTCAAAATTCGGGTAGCCGCCGAGGATATTGTCGACATAGACATAAACAGCGGTTATACCGAAAAAGAAGAAAAGAAAGAGCCAGCCTATGATGCCGTGGAAATAAGAGCGAAGCTCCTTTTTATATATCGCTTTCATCTTTTATCTCCTCCTTCTCCTCAGATTCCTTAATGAACTCAAGGAACATCTCCTCAAGATCCATGCTGAGCGCAGCCTGCTCAAGTACCGCTATTCTTGCACCCGCAAGTTCAAAGTAGACATTTTCCCTGATATCCGCATCATCGGCGGTATATACATTCAGTACGACCGTATCCTCTTCTTCTTTTACGGTCTCGACCTCTTCCACGCCCTCCATGGCGGAAAGGATCTCTCTTGCCCGGTCCGCATTTCCTTTGAGTGTGAGTTTAAGGCCGTTTCTGACGCTTAAGTGCTTTGCGAGGCCTTCGGTCGTATCCGTGACTATAAGCCTGCCCTTGTTGATTATCATAACAGTATCGCATACCGCACTGATCTCGGAAAGGATATGCGAGCTTAAGATAACGGTATGCTCTCCCGCCAAGCTCTTTATAAGATCCCTGATCTCGATTATCTGCACGGGGTCAAGGCCTACCGTTGGCTCGTCAAGTATTATTATCTCGGGCTTCGTGACTATGGCCTGCGCTATGCCGACTCTCTGCTTAAAGCCCTTTGAGAGGTTCTTTATAAGCCTGCGGGACACTTCGGTGATGCCGGTCTTTTCCATTGCCTCGGCGATCGCTTTTGCCCTGTCGGCCTTGTTCCTGATGCCTTTCAGCTCTGCCACGAAATCCAGATACTCGTTCACCGTCATATCGGGATAAAGGGGCGGCTGCTCAGGGAGATAGCCTATGCATCTCTTTGCTTTTTCGGGCTTTTTCACCATATCTATGCCCTTAACCAGAATGCTGCCTTCCGTAGGGGAAAGATAGCCTGTCAGAATGTTCATCGTAGTGGATTTGCCCGCTCCGTTCGGTCCGAGAAAGCCAAGGATCCGCCCTTTTTCGAGGGTAAAGGAAAGGTTGTCCACCGCAAGATGATCATCATATCTTTTGGTAAGATTCTTTACTTCGATCAAAACTGATTCCTCCTCTGTTTGTCCGCGCGCTGTATGCGTCACGTAGAATAACATTATTGATTGTAGTATTCCAATGCGACTACTTTTTGGAAATTTTGTGAACGTTTTGTGTTTTTCCTTAATAATTTTTTTACAATTCCTCTTGCGGGGTAAATATCGTTATGCTATAATCTGTTTGCATATAATTTTTGCATATTATAATTATTAGTTATGTTTCAGCCTGCCTTTATCCCGGCATATCACCAATGATGAGTTACCGAAATCACGGGCTCGGCTGTCGACCGGAGGTCCGCGCATGTCGGAAGCGCCATCCCTAACTTCATATCTGGTCTTCAACACGGTCGCCAAGCGCGGCAATCTTTCCGCTGCCGCAAAAGAGCTTCTGATAAGCCAGCCGGCGGTGAGCCGCAGTCTTTCCAAACTTGAGGAAGGCTTAAGCGTGAAGCTTTTCATAAGGAATTCACGAGGAGTAAGGCTTACGGAAGAGGGAGCCATATTATATGAACATACAAAGACTGCCTTCGATTCCCTGGAACAGGCCAGAAAAAGCATAGAGCGTATCAGCTCCCTTGATACGGGAACGCTCGGGATCGGTGCCGACACCTTCCTCTGCGGCGCTCTCCTTATGCCAAAGCTCAGGGAATTCTTAAAACTTTCCCCGAATATGAACCCTAAGATAACCCTGGGGTCGAGCACAGACATTATGAAAAAGGTCGAAAACGGAGAACTCGATGTCGGGCTGATCAGTCGCCCGCCTTCCCTGCACCGTCTTCAGTATCTGGAAACCGCACGTCTTACCGACACATTTGTTGCATCGGGCGAGTACCTGGAAAAGCTTGATAAAGCCGGCGAAAATCTGCAGATAAAGGATTATATGGAACGGTCGACGATCTTCCTTCCGGAAACCGGAAGCGCCGCAAGACGGCAGGTCGATATGATACTGGAGCTTAACGGTATTGTCCCCTCTTATGTAACGGATGTCGACAGTCCCGTCGCACTTCGCGAGTTTGCGCTTTCGGGTGCCGGCATAGCGGCTATCCCGAAGGAATTCGTCGCGGAAGACCTAGATGCCGGAACGCTTAGGGAATTACCGCTCTCCGCAAACGGAGCCGCAAGAAGCGTGGGCTTATGTTATGAAAAAACAGCGCTGCAGAGTACAGCGCTTAACAGATTTCTCAGCGTTTATAAATAAAGTGTTTGGAAAGGAGTCCAAATGAAAACATTTTTAAATGCAAACCTGTCACTCAGACAAAGAATCATCCTGTACCGCTGCCTTTACACCCTTAACGAGATGGACTTTTCCTATCTTCTGCCCATCATCTTCGGCACGCTGACCGTAATACTTACGCTTACGGGAATTCTGATCCCCGAAGCCAGCATAAAAGCCGTATCCGATGTGCAGTGGGCTCTCTATCTCGCCTGTTTCGGAGTGTCGGGCATATGTTTTCTCATCACGGCTCCGCCCCACTTAAAAAAGCTGCTCATAATGATCAGCCGTTTCTTTGGAAAATAGACACGAAAAAAGGTGCTCCGAAAGGAACACCTTTTTTAATCCATCATATGCAGCAAAGTATACCGCTTCCTCCGGTGCAGCACTGGAGGGCAAGGCAGTAGAGGCATACTCTTCCGAAGCCCGTATAATCGGTATAAACCGATCTTCTGCCGTCATACCATCTTCCGCCGGATTCGAGCAGATCGACAAGCTCACGGTATCTCTGATCCGAGGGATCCATCCTCAGAGCGTTCTTCGCATGCTCCATGGCAGCCACATTGTTTCCGGTGTAGGCATTTGCCATTGCGCTGAAATAATACCAGTCGCCCGTTCTGTCTTCGGGTCTCACGTTGCTTAAGGAATTCAGAGCTTCTCTGTACATTCCTGCCTGAATATACCTCGCAGCCACAGAAACATAGTCCGTCTCGTTTCCGTATGTGCCCGAGTTCTGACGCCCGCGGTCCCCTGCTCCGCCAAAACCGAAGCCGCCGAAATCGAAGCCGAAACCGCTGAAGGGATTGCCGTCATACCCGCTGCTTCTTTCCTCTTCGTAGCCTCCGGTATATCCTCTTTCCCTGTCTTTTACGATCTGATGATAGGCCGCCTGTATCTCCTTGAACTTCTCTTCCGCCTTATCCTTGTCCGGATTGTTAATATTGGCATCGGGATGATATTTTCTGCAGAGATTTCTGTATTGCTTTTTTATGTCATCCATTTCGGCGTTTGGCTGAACGCCGAGTACCTTATACGGATCCGTCATCTTTTGTTTCCCCTTCGTTGATCTTGTTTATCCTGCCCCATATGCCCGAATAAAGGATATTTCTCAATATGTCCATATTCTTATCTGCCGGCAGCCTTTCAAACGTCCTTGCCGCCTCTGCAGCCATCATATTGAGGATCGTCATGCCCTCTGTCTTAAGGTCGGTCTTGTTGATCACAAAAGGATTATATGCGCCTGATTTAAGGTCCTTCTCATAATCCTCGTATGCATCCGCGAAATACACGAATTTACCGATGTAAAAGCCGAGCATTTTCATCGTTTCGCACCATTCGTCGTCGCGGAACGCATATATCTCCGAAAGCATATTGCCCGTGAGCACGGCGGCTTTCTCTATATCGCTGTCGCCGTTCTTCTCGACTTCGTGGAGTTTTTCAATATATTCCCTTACCGCCTCTGCCTGTCTCAGGTAGCGCACTGCGATCCTGTTCCTCTTTCTCTTAAAAGCCAGCGCCGCAATTTTTGCGCCTATGTTATGCGAGTCGTACCACTTGTCTTCGAGATTGTCATATGCCAGCAGTATGTTCATATCCGCGGCATATTCCGACGCCTCGCCGGCCATGCTCTTATGAGCCTTTATCATATGCGGGGCGCAGCGCCTCATCTCGATGCTGCTGTCCAGATCGTAAAGGCTGTCGAGGAGTATCGCAAGGAACGTCATATCAAAGCTTAAGAGAAGCCTTCCCGCAGTGCCGAGCTCGTTTCTCAAGCCTCTGCATACGCCGCAGTAATATGCCCGATAGAGATTGAAATCCTTAATCTTCAGTTCGTTCTGATTGATGTTTATATATCCGAACATTATTTTCTCCTGCCGGTATACTTAACGAATTTTGTTCTGCAGTTGGTACAGGTGATCTCGATCTTCCCGTGATGCTTCGGCACCCTGATCTTCTTTTTGCAGCCGGGGCATACAAAATACATATAGCCTCCGTCCGGACCGAATCCGAATATGCCCTTTACGGAATTCAGGAATGCGTAGTATCTGTAGTTCTCCCTGACACGCTTTTCCCTCTTTGTGGAAAAGATCCTGAAGTATTCCCATACGAACAGCCCCCATGCAAGAACAAGAACCGCTCTGTGCACATATTCGTTGGGTATAAAGGCAGATGCAATCAAAACAATAAATCCGAGTATCAGGATCAGTCTTCCGAGGCCGTCCATGCCGTATCTGCCGGCCATAAAGCTTCGCAGCCCGTTCCCGAGTCTGTTAAAAAAGCCGTTTTCCCTCATATAAAAATCGCCTCCGTGTGAAATTTTGACAACAAAAAAGAATAATACACAGAGACGTGAATTACAATAAAAACAAGGATTAATTTTATAAAATTTTTGTTATGGTACGGATATTGCTGTTAAAGAG
>JAEEGL016462283.1_pt1 | contig 13563 bp, 10 predicted proteins | sample 9134231 | NCBI WGS metagenome assembly JAEEGL01 (sample SAMN16246548, study PRJNA631951) | gut metagenome | biome: gut microbiome; feature: rumen; material: fiber-attached | host: Bos | place: Iran: Karaj | collected 2018-10
ACTATCCCGCTCTGTATGGCGTTCAGCATATTGGTTATGCCTTTTTCGGCATCGGCAAGCTGCTTTCTCAGGCTTGGAAGAACAGGACTTTTGATATACGGTAACCGACTGAAGGATATATTTGATCCGCCAAAACGGCTCCTTTTATTATGGCATATGGAATTTCTTCAAAATCAGTAATTATGTTTTGGCACTCTTTATATTGATTGGCAATACGTACCTGATTAGAAATGATATTAGAAAGCACTTTTTCTTTTTCAGACGGGATTCTGGCAAGATGAAAGTAACAACACTGCTTCCATAAGAATGCGGCTGCTTGGTTGTCATCCACTTGCCCTCCATCGTTAAGTATACGAATTATATTTAACAATGCTAAGTCATTCATAAATATAGCTGCAATGTTGAACAGATGTTCAGTTATATGCGAAATTCATTAATTTGTCGTTTTGAACAAAATGGCATAAAATTGTTCTGATTAAGAGATAATCTCGATGCATGTAAAAAATCTTTTCACAGTATATCATTGATATTTTTCTTCCTGTATTTTGAAAATTTGGGCATATTTGCCGTTAGCTTTCATCAATTCAGCATGAGGACCTTCTTCAATAATTCTTCCTTCATCTAACATATAAATTCTATCCATTTTGCAAGTTGTTGAAAGCCGATGTGAAATGATAATTACTGTTTTGTCTTCTGCATATTTTTTTAGATTATCATTTAACTCATGCTCTGCCTTTGGATCAAGTGCCGCAGACGGCTCATCCATTATTATTATATCAAATGGGGAAGTGAAAACTCTAGAAATAGCAACTTTTTGAGATTCGCCTCCGGATAATATTACACCGTCCCTGCAAAACTCCCTTGTCATTTCTGAATAAATACCATTTGGCAGTGTTTGAAGTATACTGTGAAAGCAGGCGTTTTCAAGTGCGAACATAACTCTGCCTTCATCCTTTTCCTCAAAAATATCTCGTAAGACGTTTTCAGACAGTGGCAACGCAAAAATGCGGTAATCCTGCAAAACAACGCCTATTCTAGAGTGCAGAGAAGTACTGTCAAATTCCTCCAATTTTTGTCCGTTATATAAAATCTCCCCATCTGTAGGATCGTAGAGGTGCAGAAGTAAATTGATCAACGAGGTCTTACCCGCTCCGTTGTAGCCAACGACCGCCATCTTTTCTCCGCGATTAATTTTCATGTTTATATTGTGTAGAACGGTTTTGTCAGTTACATATCCAAAAGATACATTCTTCAATTCTAAAGATTGAAATGCTGGGGCTGAAACGTTTCCCGAATTTACTTCCGGACAATATGACATATATTTTCTTATTTGTTCGATATACAGTCCATGTTGGCTATACTTTAAAAATAGATCTATAATGCCTTGAATTCGATACCGGAGAGACCAAAAAGCGGTGAATGCCACTGCAAGCGAAGTGATTCCGAGCGTTTTTTGGACAATTATTTGATAAAACAAAATCCCGTATACAATAGGTTGCATTATTCCGGATAACATATTAAAAGGGATAATGTATTTTAACAGTTTTGTATTATATTTGACATGCGTGTCCCTGATTTTCCTTTGGTTTTCAGCATATTTTTCAGTTACTATTTCCGAAATATGGCTGGTGCGCATATCTTTTGCGTAGTCCGGCGTGTTGAATAAAGACTCATAGTAGGCGTTTTTTCGGTTGAGAGGAGTTAGTGCAAGTCTCCTTGCCAAATCAGACTTTATCCATGATTTTTGCAAAACAATATGTAAAACGCTCGCACACACGGCAACAAGCGCAAGAACAGGGCTCACGGATGCCATAACTCCTGACGAAATAATAAAAGCGAGAACATGCTGGAATGTGTTCGCAATACTGTCAACTACCCCTGTTAGTTGAGCATCGCATTCACTCATTGCCCACACAAAATCGTTATAAAACTCCGGGTTATTATAACAATTCACATCAAGCTCGGTGTTCTTTTTAAATAGAACTAAATTCACTTCGTAGTGCAGTCGCTGCCTGAGTATAGGTCTGAAAACGTTAGTATACCACTGGAACCATAATTGATACAAGACCGTCAAAGCCGTCATAATACCAACTATCCAAAGAATTTTTGTAAAGTTTTTGTCTTCAAATAAGGCATTGTAGAAAATCTTAACAAAGATCACCGCAGCAGATCCCCATATTCCGAACATGATTCCGTACAATATTTCCCACGCCAAATAATCCGGAGCACATCTCCGAATTATTTTCAAAGCGTATATTATATTGCCTGCGTCAGTGTGTCTTTTTTTCATTGCTTTTGCATTCCCTTGAACTGATAAATTGCCTGATTCAGTTTACCCCATAATTCTGTGCCTGTATACGAAACAACTCTGCGTATTTTCCGTTTGATTTAATAAGATCAATGTGTGAACCTTCTTCTACAAGATAACCGTTTTCAATAAATAAAATGTGATCCGCAGATTTTGCCGAAGATAATCTGTGCGAAATAAATATCACGGTTTTTTCACCGCACGATTCTGTTATGCTTGCAAACAATTCTGCTTCAGAAATCGGATCGAGGGCAGCGGAAGGCTCATCAAGGATCAAAATGGGACTCCCCTTAGCAAAAACGTGGGACAAAGCTAATTTTTGATATTCTCCACCGGATAGGACTTCCCCTTCTTCATCAAACTCTTTACCCACTGTAGAGTTGACCCCATTTTTCATTCTGTCAACCCGCTCTTTAAAACCGCTCCTGTATAATGCCGACTCAACGATGATATCGTCGCCTTCGCGTCCTTTTCTCTGTAATATGTTCTCTTTAACACTCATTGAAAAGCTATGATAGTCCTGAAGAAGTGTGGCATACATGTCGCGATACGACTTGAGTTTTACGCCTGTAATATCGCTTCCGTTTAAGAATATGTTCCCGTCTGTAGGGTCATATAACCTTAAAAGAAGCTTAACCAACGTGCTTTTCCCGGCGCCGTTCAATCCGACGACAGCAACTTTTTCCCCCTTTTTCAAGCGGAAAGACAGGTGCTTTAGAGTGTCTTCTGCGGCTCCATCATATCGAAATGACACATCTTTAAATTCAATATCGCCGTTTTCGGCGTCAGAGCCATATTCGATATTCTCTATTGAGGATTTGTAATCTAAAAAAGTCTTGACATTATTAATAAACATTGCGTTTCCGCGAAATTCACCGGCAACGCCGATAACGCCTTGCATGGCATAACTCATATCGCTGATTGCCTTGACAACAATAACACAATCACCAAACTGAACGCTTTCAGTGACAAGAGTTCTGTATGCCACATATAGCAATATGAACAGATTTGAAAACAATTCGTTATAAACATTTTGAATAAATCCAAAGAAAGCACTTTTTGGCCCTTCGGTTTTATAAAGTGAGATACATTCGTCAACTGTTTTTTTGAATCTCACTAATAAAGGTGCGGATATATTGGATATACGCATCTCTTTGGAGTATTCCGGTCTATAAAAGGTTCGTACGCAATAATCCTTTTGCCTGTTTAATTCGGTTTGTCCGTTTTTTATCTTAAAGTCGATTTCTATTTTTTTCCTGTTAATAAAAAGTGCTAAAACCGGCGCAAGGAAGAACAAAAGAACGACCGGATCAATGAGATATGTCAGATACCCTAAACTGAACAGGGCAGTAACAGCTGTGACCAGGTCAGACGCCATGCTCAGTGTTGCCTCTGCCAGTGGAATACACTGGGTAGCGGCGAGAGTATAATCATTATAAAATTGTGTGTTTTCATAACATCGCAAATCGCATTCCATTGCTTTTTGAAGAAACAATCGCTTAATTCCACTTCCGATTTTGTATTCAAAAATCGGTTCAAGCTTTGCATTCAAAACTGCAGTTATAACATTATATGCGATATTGATTAATATGTATACCGCTAAACTTTTGCAGGCATCAAGGTAAGAAGCACCAACTACCGCAAGATTAATTGCGTGACCTATTAGATACAGTCCTATCGTTGCCAGGAGACCATCAGCGACTGCGCGGAGAGCTTTATAAATCACCTTTAACGGGCAATGTTTCCATATGAGTGAAACTGCAAAAACATTATTTCTGACAATTTCTTTTATCGTGATATCGCTCTTTTTTTTATCATTCATATATAACCATGCCTTTCTCAAAAAGATACCGATAAGAAATAAAGCATATTGGCGGCAATCGCCTCTTCATAATTTGATTTCAAACCTTACCCAATTGTGATGTTGCTAGAGCGTCAAGACATACAGTAGTTCGAGCGTGAATGTTCAACATTATATTTTTAATCACTCCCATTTTGTCGTGATATTGTTATAGCTTATCTGGTTTACAAAAAATCTTCCAGCTTTATCTTGTAATTTGATACTGGTTTTCCGCGGACAATTCGATAACTCGATCTAGTATTTGGTTTTTCATATTTTTCTGTAACAAGATTCACAGCCGACGATTTCCCATCCAATCTACGGTTTAAATCTTCGATGTGAACAGAAAAATTATAGAAATGCGTTACAAAAAAGATGACAGAGCCAGTCCAGGCAAGCGCAGTAATAATATTCGAAGCATGCGATTCCGCCTCCGACTCCACTGTAGTAGAAAACGACTCATTTAAAAGGACGAGGGAATCGGATTTAATTCTATCAATGTCATTTTTTAATCGTTTCATCTCATCTTCGAAAAGTCCTGATAACAACTGCTTTTCTTCTCCTCGCGGAAAGTGAACCAGGATATATGAGAATACAGAGCATTTGTAGCTATTTGCAGGTACCACAAGTCCGGATTGTGCTAATATCTGTGCAAAGCCGATGCTTCTGAGAAAAGTTGTCTTTCCGGCACGATTATATCCGGAAATGATAAAAATGCTGTCGCCTTGTGTACAAAAATCATTTGTCTCTACATTTTCTTTATTTAAAACGAGAGGAAAAAAATACAAACCTGAGGCTTCTATACATTTTTTTTCACAAGTTAGTTCCGGGAAACAGTACCCTTGCCCTGTATCCTTTAAATATCCCAGATAAAGTAATGCAGCTTTATAAAATATTAGTTGTTCATACAAGGAATCAAAAATGGACCTGTAGAAGTTATATACTCCTGATAATATTTTACAAACATTGTAAACAGTCTTTTCTGTAATCTCTTCAATGCTCCTTTCAATATCCTTGTTTTTAGAATAGTCAAGAATTGTTCCTGCATCGTTGATTCGTTTCTTCTTAAATATCATTTCCTTTTTTTCATCGCATTTTTTGATATATAAATCATCCTGATCAAAACCTGTCAACTTCATCGTTTTGAAACCGGCAATCTTGTTAAACTCAACTTCCGCAGAATAAGAATTCATCTCCAATGCTCTTTGCGTAAGCATAGACAAATCGTTGAAAAGAATCATAAAATCGTTAACTTGGCCAAAGTATTCTTTAATTTTATTTAATTCTGCGGAACGGAAGCGAATACCACGCAGTAATGACCCAAGATCATCTAAATAACTATAGATGCTGTGCAGTGCCCGATAATTAATCTGCAATCGTGCTCTGGCATCAATTTTTTGATAGAGACTTCTACGGCTTTCTGGCTTGATGTCTTTTGCTTTCCTACATATTTCACACATTGAATCTATTAGAAAAGGCGTATCAAGCAAATCCTTCAATATATCCTGGCGCTTCGTTATTGCTTCTTTATCAATTAAAGGAAACGACACAACTTTGATAAAACTTTCGTATAGATCGTTCTGATCATAAAACACCGTGTCTTGCAATTCACGAAATAGCATATCGTCCAACGCCGTGCATGATGTAGTGTTTTCGGTTCCGCTAAACAAGAGATCAAACACCGCAGATACCCCTTTCTTCAAATTGCCGTAAGAGTGAATCATACGTCATTCCAAGATTTCTAACAATATTTTCGGAGTAAGCTCTTCCATCCGGGAACCCTTTTTCGATAATATATCGTTTTTTTCCATTAACAACTGTAGGATGTTCTGCTCTCAAATATTGAATACGACTGTTAACACTATCGCCCAATATTTCACATACTTCTTGAAAGTGTGTTACACATCCAAATGTTACATGCTTATTGATTAGCTCGATTAAACATTGACCTAAAATATTAACTTCCTCAATTCTATTGGTGCCAGTAAAAAATTCATTCAAGAGTACAAATGTGGAGTCCACTAAATTGTCACGATGGAAACAATATTTCTTAACTTCTAATTCAAAGCGGCTGGATTCATTTTTACGATCCTCTTCTCCGCCGAATAAAGCTACAATTGCTCGGTACGGACGCAAAATAATACTCTTCGCTGGGGCTGGACATCCACACATAGATAAATAAACTGCGACCCCAGCCGCACGCAAAAACGTGGTTTTACCGCCTTGATTTGCTCCAGTTAAAATAAACCCTAAAGTATTATTATCCAAATCAATATCATTTTGCGTTTGACAAAAATCCACATCTTCCATTCTATGAATTGACAGGCTGAGATCATAAATACCGTGTGCACAAAAACGGCATGTTTCATCGAATCCTGCAAAACAAAACGGGAGTCCTTTCTTTTCGAGTTGTTCAGCTAACTTTATAAAAGCAACATAAAAACTGATCTGCGTTTGGAAAAGGATAAGCTGTTCCCAATTAATATCGACATCAGGAGTTTCCTTAATTGCGTTTGCAAGGCACTCGTTTTTTTCTAGAATATAGTCTATTGAAATTTTTTCAAGAATTGTAGGTGAATTTGCATCCACTATTGAAAATGGTTGTAAAACAGGTACACCCGTAAGTCTCTGGCATAGATTGTCAAGCGTTTGTAAAACAGTAAATGTTTCGCATTCAGGCTCAACAAAGGTTATTTTTTTCCTAATTCGGTCAATTTTAATGGAAATTCTTAAAAATGAATTCAAAAAGTTCTCTGTTTTGAAAACGGCAGACTTTTCATTTGCAATCTTCATGTTTTGTAAATAGGGTTGAAAAACGTCAAGAATTCGATGCAATCCGTAAAAATGACAAGATGAAGCAAAAGAACAAATCTGCTCCAACAAAGTGAAATACTGGGCCGCAACATGTACATTTGCTATTTTTTTTTGAGTAGAGTCGGGCATGTTGTTTAAGGCTTCTGCTTTCGAATGTAGAGATGTAATATGATTGCACAATTCTTCGGCATACTTCCAAGCAGATTCTTTATACAAATCTCGAAACACTTCGAAGCGGTACTCTGCAACCTTGTAATCCGGGTTCATTATATGTATGAATTGTTTTGGGAAAGAAGATGAAAAAACACACAGGCATTCTTCAACAACATCCATGTTAAGTTGATCAAATAATTCCGAATTGGCCGGAAGATCTGAAAAACGTGAAAACTGCTCTTCCGTTTCAAACATCAGATAATATGCGAACATAAATAAGTACGTAAATAAAATACAATTGGATTGTATCGGATACTCCTATTCTTCTTTTTTGTTTAACATGTAAATAACGGATTGAAAACCGCATTTGCACGGCATTTTAGCCTCACCTAAACGGAGTTTTAGCCACACCCTAACGGAACATTGCCGCACTACACCTTTTGGAAAATATAATAGAAATGGTAAATATTCATATAATCAATTCAAATTAACAGTTTGATACAAATAGTATGGCACGATATCCGCTGCTACCAGCAGTTCTCCCGTGAGAGAGGAGATGTGCGACAGCTTTTTGTTGAGATACAGGCAGTCGGATTCCGAAAGGTTCATATAATCGATTATGGAATCGGCGTTGTTGCTTATAGCTCTGTGAGATAAAGAAATGCCCTTGCGCTTACCTGTTGTACCCGAGCTGTATATCACTACGGCTTCGGTCTCGTCGTAACGCGGTGTGTACATATCGCGTACCGATTCAGGCAGAACGCAGGGCATTCCGTATTCTGTTGGATAACACGTCATCTCAAAGGACGGCGGAGCGGTATCGTTATACCGGTCGGCCGTTGTCCGGTCAGCAAAGCATTGCGCGGCTCCGGTATCGGCAAGCATACCGAAAACAGCAGACGGAGGAGAATCGCAGTCGATGAGGACGGCGCTGTTTCCGCTGTTCCATATCCGAAGCAGTTGTTCGACGTATTCCACAGAGTTTTTTCCTGTCAGTCCGATACGCATTTTCAGCACCTCCTCTTACGAATTCTGTCTATAATATACCATACATTTTCACGTTTGTCAACAGTTTTGCAAAAAAATATTAAAAATTCTATATTTTCTGGTTTTTTATCCTTTTTGCAATGCAGATACATCTGAAACTCTACTGAAAACATGAAATAAATAAGGAAACTGCCCATGAGATAGGAATGAAGTTCGTGCAGTCGTATGAAAGGTTCAGAGGATTCCAGGCGGTAGTCGTTACTCACGTGAACAGAGACCATCTGCACAATCATATAATACTCAACTCCGTGAGCTGCGAAAACGGATACAAGTTCCATTAGACGAGAGACGAGATGCTGGAGGCGAAACGGTTCTCAAACGATCTGTGCAGAGAGTACGGCCTGTCCGTAACGGAAGAAAAAAGCAAATACGGTAACATGCCCGTATGGAAGAAATACCTGAAAGGATTCATAGAGCTCGCTCTTGAAAGAAGCCCGGACAGAAAAACGTTCATCGAAATGATGGAACGGCACGGATACGGTGTGAAATGGGAGGACGGGCACAAGTATATTACGTTTACCACTCCCGAGGGATACAGGTGCCGGGACAGCAAGCTGTTCGACGAGAGATTTCTGAAATGCAGCATGGAGATATACTTCGCTATGGGCGGGTGCTGTTCTCCGGCGGCTGACGCTTATCTGAAATACAGAACTCCCGTACACAGGTCTGACGCGAACATGACGTCCACGTCCGGTCTTATCTTCATGATGGCGGACATATTCCGGGGAAGCGAAAGAAAGAAGACAAAAGAAGAGATCGAGGCGGAAGAGAACGCGAGGGACATCGGAACTGTGATCGGTCTTATTGCAGGTACGGTAATAGCCATGGCTGAGAGGTACAGGGAGGAGTACAACAAGAATCCCGAAAAATACGGTCTGAGGCCGAGAAACTACGACTTCGGGCCTACGCTTGTGATGTGAGAAGGGGGAATGAGAATGAAAACAAAGGCAAAATCAACAACATGTCTGTTTGAAAGACTGCGGTTATCTGCAAAAGGAATGCGGGAAAAACTCCTGAACGCAATAACGCTCGCCGGCAGACTTATTTCAGACGTCCGCGGCGAATGGAGAATATCGGATGACGTAATAGCAACAATTGCAAGGGCGATTCTTGCAGATGCAACGGCTTTTTTCACCACGGACAAGGGAAAGGCGGAATTTGAAGCTTGGAAACTTCAGCAAAAAGAACCAAAAGAGAGCGTGAAGAACACCGTTTCAGATTCCAAAAAAGTTTGAACAATCAATCTTTTCCCATGTAAAACACAAATCCGAACCAGTTCCGGGTAACGATAAGGTTACCTGAACGGTTCGGATAGGGTTGTATTGGTGACCCGTACGGGAATCGAACCCATGATTTCAGCGTGAGAGGCTAACGTCTTAACCGCTTGACCAACGGGCCATCGGCGCTTCCCTGCCGCATAAGACCGGGAAGCTGGTGCTCCTGCGGGAAATCGAATCCCGGACACCTTGATTAAAAGTCAAGTGCTCTACCGGCTGAGCTACAGGGGCATATCCAAAAGCGACATATATTATACCACTTTTTTCCCCGTTTGTCAAGCGGGAGAAGATTTTTTTTACTTTTTTCGCTAAAAAAGAACGCAAAAATTATATTTGAACATTTAAATGATCATTAATTCCGACATTCTCAATCGAAAATGTCAAACTCAAACCAAGTTATAAGAGGAAGATTGTCCGTCTTATCGCCCAATACTTTCTGACAAAGATAACGGGTTGCAAGATACCCCTGATTAACGGCGTCCGAGGTAACATATCCGCCCCGCATACCGCTTCTAAACATCTGTTTTGCTTTTATATCTGCTTCGTGACTGTATACGTAAATATCGTTCTTTCTGAGTTTTTTTACCGCCAGCAAGAGCTGATAGCAGACTCCGTTCGGAACATAAACCGCCTTTATGTTTTTTCTGCTCTGCATTTCCTTTGAGATTGTTCTGGCGAGCAAAGAAGGAAGAATCGTATTGGAAATATATCTGTCCCCGTTACCCTCATATATAGATTCAATTATTTTGATATTTTCCCCATGATTTGAACAATACTCTTTAAAGCCATTCAAGCGTTCCTGGAAAATATTGCTTTCGAATCCGTCCGGTCGGAGTATAAGCGCTGTTCCTTCTGAAATCTGCGAACACATTATCTCGCCTATCTTTTTGCCTTCTTCGGTTCCGTTGGTTATAACTTTGGTAATTCCTTCGCATTCGCTGCAATAATCGTTCAAAAAAACAACCGGTATTTTTGTGCTTATGCTTTGCACAATTTTCCCTATTTCTTCTGACTGTGTCGGTACGATTGCGATTCCGTCCGGCAACAGTTTTTCAAGTCTGCAAAGTATACTGTATATTTCTTTTTCGTTTATATCTCCACTGTAAAAATAATAGTCAATTATAACGTTTGATTTTTCATATCTGCTTTCGGCCTTTTTTATCCCGCAAATAACGTTATCCCAAAAAAAGGAAGGCTTGTTTGGCATAATATAAGATAAAAATTTTGCCTTGCTGTTCAATTTGTACGCGCTGTTCTCAAACTGAAACGTCTTATCCGGAAAATGCTCGGAAATGTAACGACTGATTTTTTCTCTTGTCTGAGGGCTGACGTTGCCGGTTGTCCTCATGGCTCTGTAGACAGTCGTTTTTGAAAAGCCCAGCGCCATGGCAGTTTTCTCAATATAATTCATATTTCCAGTTTCCTTTCCTTGTTGTCTTAACTAAATCTTTTTGCCGTATTCAAAAAACGTTTTATATCGGCAAGAGATATGCACAGCAAAAACGGGCATTTCATTCATCAAATAAATATATGCCGGATTGACGACATAAATTTATCTTTTGATAGCTTCGACAAATACGACGTCCTTTGGCCTGAGAAACAGCCTCATACAGGATATATAATTGGTTTTTATCCCTAAATTTTTTCCATCGCTTCACGCGCATTTATCATATTTCTACAAATTTCCAGCCAAATTTCTCAGCAATCGGAGCAAAACTGGCCGCGTTAACTCCGTAAACCAGAGCGCTGTGATGCGTTCCGCCGTTTTCGCTGTACTTCTTTAGCATCTCCCTGATTCCGGCGCCTGGTTTGAACCATCCGTTAACAACGTTCGTGAAATTGCTGTCGTCCGGAACAGGAAGCATCTCTCCGGAAACTGCAGTAAGAGTGTATTTCCCGCAGCCGAAAGGAGCCAGATTTACAAGCGTTGCTATTCCAGCCTTCATAGGTGCCATAATGGCATATGGATCTCCTGTATCCGCAAACGGGAACGGGCGAACGATCATTTTTGGCTTTTTACCGGCAGCCGCAAGATTGAACTCGCCCATGTGACTGAGAAATATGTATCCGTCTTTCCAGTTTGGGCAGAACATTTCAACAAAGGTTGTGTCATTCCAACAAACGAGCAGTGCTCCGACAAGCGCTGCTGTCAATACATCCCCCTCTCCTGCATAGCCTGTTCCGTCTTCCATCGCGCGACAGGCTCTGTCAAAAGGCATATGCCGAAGCCCCGTCGTTTTTCCGGCGGAAAGAAAATTAATGGTAAACGCAGTTAGTTTTTCTGCTTCATACCAATCTTTTACACCAAGAGAGACCCTTGTAACTTCTTCGTACAGCTGGTCTGAAACTCCATCGTTGTCAAAACGGGCTTTATCCGCCTCCCGAAGAGCGGCGATTCTGGCACTCTTAACTTTTTCCGAAAAAGCGCCAATCCTTTCCGTCGGGCAGCAGATAATATCGATTCCTATATCCTTTCTAAGTTCTTCATAAGGGACCCTGAAATCACCCATTCCGTCAAAAGGCTCCCCTATTATTCCAACCCTCGCTTCTGAAAGAGCGTTAGCCGCTGCATAAGCGCGGGCGCAATCGGCAACTTGCTTCAGAACATCAGATTCAGTATAATGACCAGTAAAAATTCTGAACCGCTTCCCGTTTCTGATAAGGAGATTACACATATCCTGAACGCCGTGGATTCCGTGATTGAAATCAAGCTCGCCCGGCGAGACAACGGGACAGAATTCATAATCAGGAGTGGTATCAAGGATAATAATCGGGAGCCCGCATTCCGCCAGAGGTTTTTCAGACTGAAGAGATGGTGAATAAGCGAGGTGGAGCGTGATCAGGGCTTCCGCTCCATTTTTCTCGAAGATTTTTATAGCAGATCTAAATTCACTCTCAAGCCTGCAGGGAGCTGAAGTCAGAACTTCCAGACCGCAATCCGTCAATTTATCTGTTATGTCTCTGTGAAAGGCCTCTATCCTCGGTCTCATCCATGGAAGAAATTCATCATAAAGTTTTACATACATCGGCAGAAGGCCGACCTTCACTTTTTTCATACTTGCTTTTTCCCTTTCATAATAATAGCTTATTGCCTCGATTGGACCGACGGTAGAACTCTTTATACAATAACCGTAGTAGTCTTATCCGTAAAAACGGCGCAGTCGCTTTGAAGCCACACACCACCTATGTCAGACAATTGCAATGATGACTGTTTTTGAAATCGTTCCGTTTGAAATTGTCAGGCTGACGGTCTTCCCTGCTGCTGAATAGTCTGTTGAAGCAGTAAGCATTCCATAACTGTCAATCGTACACAGACTCGTATCGGATATTTCAAATCTTAGTTCTGACAAATCAGTATAAACAGGCATTGCAATTGCTGTTATCTGATGTGTTTCACCGCTTTCAATACGTATTACGTCTCCGTCGTTCAATATGCTACTGCCGTTTGAATCGAGAATCATTATATCGCTCGGCCTTCTATCGGCGGCATAAAACCTGTTAAAAGTGTTATAAGCAGCGTCTTTCCCAATCGCATTATACCCAAGCTGCTGATAGTGAATATTGTTGCAGCCCAGGTAACCCCAGCCGGGGGCGTCTTTATCGGGATAATTTTCCGTTCTTCCTATTTCAGTCTCCAAAGTTACAATTGAAATATTGCCGTTTTCAAGATAATTAAGTGCGAATTGTGCGGCCCTGGGAGCCACAAGATCAACAAGTTGCTCGGTTCTCAGGTTTTCCTTTGAACTTACGGATTTCATGGATCGCACAGGAATAATACCCATAAATTCAAGCCCTGTATCATCAACCAATCCGCCGTACATGTCCATGAAATATCCGTAGTAAGTATCAGCGCTCATCGGCGGATCTGATTTTGTCACAGCCACCCAGTCGCCTTTGTATTTTCTGTTTTCATCCCATTTGAATTCAGCTGGGCTGTAATTAAATTCCTGGCAGGTCTCTCCCTGCAGCCAGAATGCAAACACTCTGTTCAGAGTAAACATCGAATCGTCGGCCTCAAAGAGATCGGCGTAATATCTGAACCGCTCTATCGTTATACGGTAAAGATCAAGACCGTAGAACAAAAGATTTTCATCCGGTGTCCAAGCCTCTATTGGCGAACTTCC